>ENA-OSEY01000039-OSEY01000039.1-marine-metagenome-genome-assembly--contig:-NODE-39-length-93104-cov-6.719759_pt1 | contig 93104 bp, 67 predicted proteins | sample MGYA00248465_ERZ534230 | MGnify/ENA primary metagenome ERZ534230 (study PRJEB26409, sample SAMN06344110) | marine metagenome | isolation source: Sea water from surface | place: Atlantic Ocean:Southern... | reverse complement strand
CAGGTCAAGAGATTACTGGTGGGACAGTTCCACTAACAAGTGGTGGTACGGGAGCTACTACTGCTGCTGCGGCTTTATCAAACTTAGGATTGACAGCAACAGCTGATGAAATAAATATTCTAGATGGAGTAACGTCAACTGCAGCTGAGCTAAATATACTTGATGGTGTAACAGCTACAGCCATAGAGCTTAATCTTATTGACGGGGTTACGGCCACTACTGATGAGATAAATTACATTGACGGGGTAACATCTAATATTCAGACACAGCTTGATGCCAAGCAGCAGACTATTACAGGGTCTGCTACAACAATTGATACTGAGACACTTGCTTCATCAAGAGCAATGGTTACAAATGCTGACGGAAAGATTGATATTTCAGATGTGACAGTAACTGAACTTGATTATCTAGCAGGCGTAACCTCTAACATACAAACTCAGCTAGATGCAAAGAATTCAACCATATCTGGAGCAGCTACAACAATTGCTACAAGTGACCTCACCGCCTCAAGAGCATTAACATCAAACGGTTCTGGAAAAGTTGCTGTATCTGATGTTACTTCCACAGAACTTTCTGTCCTTGATGGTATAACATCTACTACAGCAGAGCTTAACATTCTTGATGGTGTAACATCTACTACCGCAGAGCTTAATATTCTTGATGGAGTGACATCTACTGCTGCTGAGTTAAACTTAGTTGATGGATCTTCAGCAGGAACAATTGTTAATTCAAAAGGAGTAATTTATGGTTCTTCGGGTGAAGTTAATGCTACAACTCTTCAAATTGCAGGAACATCAATAACTTCTACTGCTGCTGAGCTAAATATATTAGATGGTGTTACGGCAACTACCGATGAGTTAAATATTTTAGACGGAGTAACATCTACAGCAGCTGAGTTAAACTTAGTTGATGGATCCTCAGCAGGAACAATTGTTAATTCAAAAGGTGTAATTTATGGTTCTTCAGGTGAAGTTAATGCTACAACTCTTCAAATTGCAGGAACATCAATTACTTCTACTGCTGCAGAGCTTAACATTCTTGATGGAGTTACAGCTACTGCGACAGAGCTTAATCTTATAGATGGTGTCACTGCAACTACTGCTGAAATAAATTATCTAGACGGAGTAACATCTAATATTCAGACACAATTGGATAATGCTGGTGGTGGTGCATCAAATATTACCGGTCTTTCTGATGCTTTAGTTGAGGATAATTCTATTTATTTAGGGAATGACCCGAGTGGAACTACTAGCACGGCTCAGTATAATATTGCAGTTGGAACTACTGCGTTAGATGCTGTTACCACTGGAGATAAGAATGTAGCTATAGGGTATGATGCATTGACTGCTCTAACTACTGGATTAAATAACACCGCTATTGGAGAAAATTCTTTATCGGCTCTTACAGATGGTCATACAAATGTTGCTATAGGAAGGAGTACAATGTATTCTAATACCTCTGGTGATTATAATGTAGCAATTGGAAATGGTGCAGTTAGTCAATTAACCACTGGTTTTCATAATATAGGTATCGGTTATAATGCCTTATCAAGCGTAACTACCGGTTTTAGAAATTTAGCTATTGGAAGTAATACAGCTCCTTCTGCTACTGGATCGGAAAATACTTCTGTTGGAGTAGGTGCAGCTACTGCATTAACTTCAGGAAGCTATAATACTTTCTTGGGTCAAGATGCTGGAGATGTTACAACTACTGGAAATAGTAATACTTATTTAGGCTATGATACTGATGGCTCTGCTAATTCAGTATCTAATGAAACGGCTATTGGAGCAAATGCTATTGGTCAGGGAGCTAATACAGTTACAGTAGGAGATGATAATGTAACAGCTGTATACTTATCTGAAGATAAAGGAGCTATAGTGTACGCTGGTGCACTAGATGTAACAGCAGCGGGAGGTATTACACTACAAAACGATGAGACTATAACAAACTCTACTGATGGTACTGTTGAAATAGGCGGCAACTTAACTGGTACTGGATCAATCTCAGGATTTGATGCTAACCTAAATGATCAGACTGGTACAACATATACCTTGACTTCTAGTGATAACGGAAAAGTAATTACTCTAAATAATGCTAACGCTATAACTCTTACTATCGCAGCTTCTCTTGGTGATGGATTTAATTGTTTAATTGTTCAGAAAGGTGCAGGTCAGGTAACATTATCTGCAGCTGGGGGAGTAACAGTTGTAAACAGAAGCAGTGAGACTAAGACAGCTGGACAGTACGCTACAGTATCTGTAATTAATATAGGTTCTGAGCAGTATATCTTATCAGGAGATACAGGATCATAAAATTTATTTTATGAGATTAGTTTTAATACTTACATTAATATTAAGTAATAAAATATACTCGCAGATAACTCCTACAACACAAGGGATTTATCACAAAAAATCCTCTTCCGTGTCCGAGGAATCGTTTGTCTTAGATTTCGATAACGACGACGACTGCACAAGTGGCTGTGGTACCTCTTTCTATGGTGAAATTAATTGGTCTAGAAATATGTCTGAATACACAGTAAGTATGTGGGTAAAGTCAGGGGAGGATAATCCAACTGAGTGGAGGGCTTTCTTTAATACCTACACTGGTCCAGGAAATGGCTTCCAGATGGATTCAGGAGGTAGTACTAATTATAGATTTAACGCGCATGCTGGGGTCACAAGCTTTGGGGCAAACTCACTCAAAACAACATGGGTACATCTTGCAGTTGTTGCAGGTAGCTCTCAAACAAAACTCTATTATAATGGTGCATTAGTATCAACTAATAACTGGGTTGAGACGGATTGGAATCAGATTGAAATTGGAAGAAATAGGAATCAAGACAGACCTGGTAACTATTTTATAGATGAAATTAGGGTTTGGGATGTGGCATTAAGCCAGTCAAATATCCAGTCATGGATGCACAAACCATTATCCAGCTCTCACCCTAACTATAGTGATTTAGAGGTTTATTTTCAGATGAACAGCAACAGTATATCAGGAGGAAATACACTTGTTGATATGAGTGGAAAAAATAATGATGCTACTCTCTACAACGTTTCTGGTATACAAACATCATCAAGTAACGTGCCAGTAACGGACCTCATATCAAGTTACCAGACAGATGTAGAATCAATATGGTCATCGACTGAGACATCTGACTCTGAAGACTCAGACGGTTTGAAGATGAGTGTGTCATCTACATTAGCTGAAGCTAACTTTGTAATCTTCGGAAACAATAACGACAATTCAGGGACTACATCTTCAGATATTGCAGGGATAACCAAACGATCTAAAAGAGAGTGGCACTTTGATGAGAGCGGAACGGTTACTGCTGATGTGAAGATAGATATTAGTGATGCAACTGGGCACACAGGGTCAACTAGTGCAGCATCAAATTACAAACTTTTATACGCATCATGTAGTGGATGCACTTTCGTTGAGCTTGATACTGGCGATAGCACCTCAGGAGATGTGGTAACATTTTCAAATGTTGCAATAAAAGATGGTATATATGCCATTGCCTCGGCTGATTCTAATTTATAATTTTTCTTATATTTATAAAAAATTTAATTTTTACTTATGAACCACAAAAAGCTTATTAAATATTCCCTCATTATAAAAGCTGTTAAAATTATTCTGATTGCTTTTATTTTTATTCCTGATCTATCAGCAAGCACAAAAATTGATAAGGATAAGAAAACAATTATTAACACCCTAGAAGCTCACAAGGAAAGACTTATAGAGATAAGCGATAATATATGGGAGGCGGCTGAGCCAGCACTTCTTGAATTTAAATCTTCTAAGTACCTGTGGGACTACGCAGAAGAGAATGGATTTAAAGTGACAAAGGGTGTAGCAGATATCCCAACAGCATTCACGGCAGAATACGGATCTGGAAAACCAATCATAGGTATTATGGGAGAGTTTGATGCTAACCCAGGAATATCACAAAAGAAACAACCAACAAAAGAACCCCTTATAAAAGGAGCCGCTGGACATGGGTGTGGACATAATCTATTTGGCACTGCAAGTCTCGGCGCAGCCATAGCTATCAAGGAAATGATTGAGGCTGGTGAGATCTCAGGAACGGTAAGGTTTTACGGAACTCCTGCTGAGGAAACAATTTTTGCAAAGGTGTGGATGGTGAGAGAGGGACTTTTTGATGACCTTGATGTCTGCATGGACTGGCACCCAGGAGATGAGATTGAGGCAAGTACACAAAGCAGCAAGGCCCTTGTGGATTTCAGGTTAAAATTTTACGGAGATGCAGCCCACGCCTCTGGTGATCCGTGGAACGGGAATAGCGCCGTTGATGCAATGGAATTATACACAACTGGTCTCAACTATTACAGGGAGCATGTAAGGCCTACTGCTAGAATCCATTACGATATTGAGAAGGCAGGTGATGTGGTAAATGTAGTTCCTGAATATGCTCAGATATGGACAAGGCTAAGAGAGAACGACAAAAAATATGTTAATATAATGTATGAGAGAGTAAAGAAAATTGCTGAGGCCGCTTCTATGATGGCTAACGTCGATTATGAGATGGAATTGATCTCGGGTATATACGAAATTTTACCAAACAGATTTGGTGCTGGAATCATCCAAAATAATTTTGAGTTACTAGGTGAGATAAAGTATACAGACTCTGAAATAGACTACGCAAATACAATTTTAAAGGAGACAGGAAAAGAGTTAAAGGGTCTTGATGGAACTATCAAGCCATTAAGACCAACATTACCAGCGCAAGGTGGATCGACAGATGTAGGAGATGTGAGTCAGGTTGTGCCTGTGGTTAGACTAAGAACAACTACTGCCGCAAAGGATGGACCATGGCACTCATGGGCTGTTGTTGCATGTACTGGTATGTCAATTGGCCACAAGGGAATGATTTATGCTTCCAAGGCACTGGCCATGACAATGCTTGACCTCTATAAAAATCCTAAGTTAATTGATGGAGTAAGAAAAGAGTTTCTAGTTAGGAAAGGAGATAGGGTATATGTCCCACAGATACCTCCAGGGCCACCGAAACTTATTGATTAATTAGTCTTTTTTGATATCGTACTCTTTCGGTGCGAACAAAAAACCGAAAGCTTTTCCACCGTGTTTGGTGTGTACTTTATGGTGAACATAGTGAGCGTTCATTATCCTCTTGAGGTAAGGGCTTGTAGCCTTGAAATTAATTTTAATTCTTCTGTGCACAATAATATCATGAAATACTACGTATGCAACACCGTACAAGAAAATTCCAATACCAAAGTATTTAAGGATCGCGTAAGATTCATAAGAGTACCCAAAATATATGAGAGCAATAGAAGGTATAGAAAATACCACTGCGAATAGATCATTCAACTCTAAAAAGTGGTCGTGCTTTTTGTGGTGTGACTTGTGCCAGCTCCATAGGAATCCGTGCATAACGTACTTGTGGGTGAACCATGCAACTCCCTCCATAAAAATAAAGGTTCCAATAACTATTCCGATATTAAATAACATAGATTAAAATTCTAATATTTTTTCTTTTACTTCCTCCATTAACCACATTGGGGTTGATGTAGCTCCACAAACTCCAACCTTCTCGTCCTTGCTAAACCAACTCCTATCTATCTCATCAGATGATGAAACGAAATATGAATTAGAATTGTTTTGTTTACAGACATTAAATAATGCGTTTCCATTTGATGACTTTGTTCCTGAGACAAAAACTATTTTATCGAAGTTGTTAGAGAAGTCTTGAAGCTGATTGTCTCTGTTACTAACTTGACGACATAAGGTGTCGTTAACATTTACGTCTACACCTGTTTTAGTAAGTTTTGATACTATCTCATAAAATTTTTCTTTACTCTTGGTTGTCTGGGTATACAACGTAAGTGATGCAGGTAAATCATCAAGGTCTAACTCTTTTATGTCTTGAAATACTATAGCATCCTTCCCAGTCTGACCCATCAGTCCTTTTACCTCGGGGTGTCCGTGTTTTCCGTATATATAGATCTTTTCTTTCTTATCGTGTGATTTCTTAATTCTATTCTGGAGTTTCAGTACCACGGGACAGGAAGCGTCCATAAGCGTGATATTATTTTTTATTGCTAAATCGTATGTTGATGGCGGCTCACCGTGAGCTCTTATGAGAACCTTTACATCTTTCATTTTTTTGAGTTCATCATGGTCAATGATTTTCAGTCCCATGTCCTCAAGCCTTTTTACTTCCATGTCGTTATGAACTATATCTCCAAGACAATATAATTCTCCATCTTGTTGAAGAATTTCTTCAGCAATCTCAATGGCGTACTCAACCCCAAAGCAGAATCCTGATTTTGTATCTATTGTAACATCTAATCCTAGCATGATGCAAATTTAACTATTAGACTTAAATTTTTCATAAAAAGTTACATTCATAAAAAGAAGAAGAAGATTGTAGAAGATATCCTCAAATGGGATTGTGATCATTCTTATTGAGAGGTTCTCTGCATTATTATACCAAACAACGGGATCTGTTGTGAAGTCAAAGTCAAAATTCCCATCTGTCAGTATGCCATTGATAAGAAAGAAAGGAATTTGTACATAAAGGAAGCTGATCAAAAAATTTCCATGATATTTTCTCTCTTTGTATCCGCTATAGAGAAGGAAAATACCACAGAAAATAAAATTCCAGAAGGTATAATCTCTCTCGTAATTTAAGCTACCAACAATAATTAGTATTACTCCTGTCCCAAGAAATATATAACGTGCGATTGAGTTATATTTTTCTGCTTTATGAAAATACTTTACACTCTCGTATATGAATACACAGGAGAAAGGAATTATGATAAAAAATAACCATTCTTCAATTGGGAGGTAGAAAAACTTTAGACTGCTTGCATGTACCTCACTAAAACCCCAAACACCATTTTTTGTGAATATGATATCCCAAACTATAAAGAAAGTTCCAGTGATGAAAATAGCAGGAAATAAGTACTTAAAGTTTTGAGCATATTTAAATCTTCTGTCCCAAGAAGCTCCTAGGGGAAAGGATAGGGTAAACAATAAAAGATAAAAATATAGTGTCATACTAAGCTGGGTTAAGGTATGTTCCCACAAAGATCATAAATTTTTTTATGTTTGATACCCTTACCCTTTCAGTCTTGATAGTTGAAGAATCTTTTGACTTAATTTTGTCTAGTAATTCAAGGTAATACTTATAGGATAAGTAAACACCTGACCTCGCAACCGTTGGTAGCATTTTAATTCCTATAAGTGCATTATTGAAATCGTTAGCAATATCTTTTTCAATACTTTTTTTATCCGCCTCACTAAATGTATCAAATTTTACTCCTGGAAAGTAAACCCTTCCCCTCTCCTCAAAATCACTTTTTATGTCCCTTAGAAAGTTTACTTTTTGAAAAGCTGATCCGAGGCTAATTGCATATTCTTCTAGTTTTTCATATTCACGTTCATCACAAAATACTTTTAAACACATAAGCCCAACAACTTCTGCCGAGCCATAGATATATTCTTTATAGCTCTTCTCACTGAAAACTTTCATGGATAAATCCATTCTCATGCTTTTAAGGAAAGCCGCTATGTGATCTTTTTTAATTTTATGTTTATTTACTACTGACTGAAATGAGTGTAGAACTGGATTTGTTGAGAACTGATTTTTTATGGCATCATAGGTATCTCTTTCAAATTCATTAAGAACTTTTTCTTTGTCAAGGTCATGAAATGTGTCAACAATCTCGTCAGCAAATCTCACGAATCCATAGATTGCGTAAATGGGTTTGTGGATGCTCTTGTGTAAAGTATTTATTCCAAGTGAAAATGATGTACTGTACCTTTTTGTAATTAACTCACTGCAGCTAAAGCTTACCTCCTTATAAAGTTTGACGGCATCTTTCATTAGACAATATTATCCTCGACACTTACTTAGAATTTTATTCTTAAATTCTGTATCTGATTTAAGAATACCATAAAAAGAATTTATGTATTTGCTTAATCTTTCAAACTCTTTAACCTCTATATTTTCTTTAAATCCATTTAATATATTTAATATAGATTCCTCTTTTGAAATGTAGAGGTTTCTCATATTATTAAATGTCTGCGGATCTCGCTTACACAGACCTCTGTAGACTCTCTCAGTAACACTAGAAATTTTTAGCATAGGATTAGGTTTTGCATAGAAAGCGTTTACTAGGCCACTGTGATCGAAGTCATAAGGTACTGCTATCATTCTCTTACCATCAAAAAACATTTCTGTATTATGTTGATATGCTAGGGACCAGTCTGTATTACCAATCATGTAAGAGAAGAGCGTGAAGTTAATCGCTGAGGAGTCTTTGACCGCTAGTGGACTCATTCTCCTGCTAGGATACTTTTTAATTGCGTGTCTATCTGCGACCTTATTATCGTCTTCGACAAGGAAGGCAAACATATTATGTTCAATTTCTTTACCATTTTTCAGTTCAATTATTTTTAATGAGACAGCCTGTGTTTTAAGGTGGATATCTGATAACTCCTCAAAAAATTTATAAGCCATAAACTCCTTATAGATAAGTTCATCTTTATCTTTTTCATTCTGACAGGGAACAACAAGTTTTAGCTTTCTATTATTTTCAAAGATTGTATTTTGGGCTTGTTTTTTCCTTATTTCAAGTCTCATTGGTTTGAAATAACAAATCTTTTTTCTGAAGTTCCCCCTAACTCTTATTCTAGCTGTTATAGTGTCTTCCTCTATCTCATTACCAGAAAAAACCATCTTTGATTTTATGAATGTTGAATCGTTAGTGTCTTTATATAGCTCTTTGAAGTCAAATGATAATTGTATACTTAAGTTTAGGTTTTCTTTGAATAGGTTTTCTGACTGAGAGAAGGATACTCCTGGTAGTGCTACTAAATATAAAACACTCAAAAATAGAATTTTAATCCTTTCTTTATTAAATTTCTTTTTCATGAACTTTAAAAAATACACAAGTGCACTAAATTTTAGGACAGTAATTTCATTAATTATTTCCGTGATTGCAACCTGGATTGCCTATAAATATCAGCTTGCATTTAACCTAGATTTGACACTCATATCTATTGCTGTTGTTTTTCCTCTCGTATTTACCTTAGGTAGTGCTTTTCAGAGAAGAGAGAAGGCCCTCGAGCATCTGGGCAGAGCAAAGGGAGCTCTGGCATCAATTAAATATATTTTCACCGTTTCAAAAGTTCCTGATGCTGACAAAAGAAGTATAGGCAAACAGGTAATCGAAGTAAAATCTGAGTTAATAAAATTTTTATATTCAGAATCAAATGATAAAGAACAATTAAATGATTCAATTAAAAAAATAAAAATGTTCATTGACAAAAACAGAGAATTCCTTGGTAGGAGTATTTCAGTTAGAGTTTATAGACTGATGAGAGATGTGATCATGGGAGTTGAAAATTCTATATCCATCAAGGTACACAGAACCCCTCAGGTAATAAGGGCATATTGTGAATTGTTTATATACATCTTCCCCTTCTATTATGCTCCAACTTTATTCTATAACATAGGGTACTCTGGTCAATTAAACGAAATCGGTTCTACTTTCGGTGGAACAGAATATTTTGACACAACATTTATTGTATATGCTCTAAATATTATCATATCATTTATACTTATCTCTCTGTTCAATGTACAAGAACAGATAGAAAATCCATTTGATGGTGATGGAATAGATGATATTCAGCTTGACAATTACGAATTAGATTACTAACTAAACCTTTTTTAAGATTTCACTCGCAACAACATTACCAGATATTATAGATGGCGGAACACCAGGGCCAGGTACTGTCAATTGACCGCTAAAGTAAAGGTTTGTTAGTTTTTTATTTTTTAATGATGGTTTGAATATTGCTGTCTGAAAAAGAGTATTTGCAAGACCATACGCATTCCCCTTAAATGAGTTATAATCTTTTTTAAATTCATTGATAGCATAACTTTTTTTATAGATTATGTGATCCCTTATGTTTTGCTTTGTAATTTTCTCAAGCCGTGAAAGAATTAATTCAAAATATCGGTCTCTAATGATTTTATTATCTTCTAGGTCTGGTGCCACAGGCATGAGTAAAAACATATTTTCACATCCCTTTGGAGCTACGGTCTTATCAGACTTAGAGGTAAAAGATGCATAAAATAGTGGTTCTGAAGGCCACCTAGGGGTAGTATATATTTCTTCTGCATGATTTTCAAAATCTTTATCAAAGAAAAGACAGTGGTGTTTAACATTTCTAAGTTTTTTATCCAACCCTATGTAGAAAAGGAGAGAGGAGGGAGCAAGAATCCTCTTGTCCCAGTAAGATTTTGAGTAGTTTTTAAATTTATCTTTGAGTATGTTCTGATCAAAGTGATGATAGTCAGCAGAACACACTACATAGTCTGCATCAAATGTTTTCTTTTCAGTGATTACATAAGAGATACTGTTCTTATTGTATCCAAGAGATTTAACCTCCTCATTAAGATAAAATTTAACGCCTTTCTCTTTGGCTAGGGATACCATTGCCTCGACAATTTTATGCATTCCCCCTTCCGGATACCAAGTGCCCAGTTTAATATCTGCAAAGTTCATCAGACTGTAAAGAGAGGGTGTATTTTTAGGTGTTGCGCCAAGAAAAAGAATTGGGAATTCAAGAAGTTTAATTATTTTTTCATTTTTGAAATACTTCCTTATATGCTTATGCATTGAGTTGAATATATCTAATTTCAGTGCCCCAGTAATTGTTTCTTTGTTTATGAACTCTCTCACAGAAAGACTTGGTTTATAAACCAGATTTTTAACGCCTACATTATACTTTATCTCAGCCTGAGAGATAAATTTATCAAGCTTTTCTCCTGCACCTTCTTCTAACTCTTCAAATAATTCTTTCAGTTCCTCGTAGTCTGCCGGAATGTCGATTTTTTCATTTTCTGGAAAGTACACCCTGTAAGAAGGATCTAACCTTTTTAGATTTATGTAGTCATTTATGTCTTTACCAAAGTCAGAGAAAAACTTTTCAAAAATATCAGGCATCCAGTACCATGAAGGCCCCATATCAAAAGTGAAACCCTTTGCAGTAAATTTTCTAGCCCTCCCACCAATTTTAGAATTTTTTTCTAATACGTAGACATTATGGCCTTTATCAGATAGGTAGGTAGCTGCAGATATACCTGCAAATCCACCTCCAATTACACATATATTTTTTTTATTTTCCATTTAAAATTCTAGATAGCAATTTATCCACTCGTCATCAAACTCCATGTTATATTTTTTGTAGAAATTTATTCCAAGATCATTCCAGTCAAGAACTTGGAGTGATAGCCCAACGCATCTTGTAACTTTAGCATGGTCTAGAACCATATCAAATAATTTTTTCCCAATACCTTTTCGTCTCATGTGTTCTTTAACGATTAAATCTTCTAAATACATAACTTTTCCTCTCCACGTTGAAAACCTGTAATATGTTAGGGCAATACCAACTATTTTATTTTCAATTTCTGCAACGAATAATTCATAAACTGGGTTTGGACCGAATCCATCTTCTTCTAGTTTCTCAACTGTGTTGGATACTTTGTCAAGAGCTTTCTCATATTCAGCAAGTTCTTTAATGAGGTCAAATACTTGAGGTATGTCACTTTTCTTTCCAGGTCTAATGATCATTTGGAAATTTTTTTAAATCCAGTGTATTTATGAAGAACTTTTGGGATAAGTATGTGGTCACCTTCTTGGTGATTCTCAAGTATTGAAGCAACAATTCTTGGTAGGGCTAGTGCAGATCCGTTAAGGGTATGAGCAAGTTGTTTAGTCTTGCCGTCCTTAATTTTAAGATTCATCCTATTTGACTGATAAGTAAGAAAATTACTTACCGAGCTGCACTCTAACCATTTGTCTTGACCAGGAGCATATACCTCAAAATCATATGTCAAGCTAGAGGTAAATCCTAAATCACCGGCACATAAAAGAATTTTTCTGTATGGTATTTCTAGGCTTTCAATTAGACTCTGAACGTGATCACACATTTCATTGAGGGCATCTTCAGATTTACTTTCTTCCTGAATTTGTACTATTTCAACTTTATCAAATTGGTGCAACCTATTTAAACCTCTTACATGAGAACCCCAAGACCCAGCTTCTTTTCTAAAACATGGCGTGTAGGCAACATTCTTTATTGGAAGTATTTCTTTTTCGACTATTTTCTTTTTATAGATATTAGTTACTGGAACTTCGGCAGTTGGGATAAGGTATAAGTTTTCATCCTCAATCTTATACATTTGGCCTTCTTTGTCTGGAAGCTGCCCAGTGTTGGTTGCTGAATCATCATTAATGAGAATGGGCGGTTGAATTTCAGTGTAGTCCTTTTCTCTGGCAACATCTAGGAAATAGTTTATCAGCGCCCTCTGTAGTATGGCTCCTTTACCTATGTAAACAGGGAAACCAGCTCCAGTGATATTATTTCCCAATTCAAAATCAATTATCTGGAATTCTTTTATTAGATCCCAGTGTGGTTTTAGAGTTTCATTTTTACTGATATTTGAAGAGAAAATTATTTTATTTTCTTTATCGCTTTTACCTTCAGGTACTCTACGATCCGGTGTATTAGGAATGCTATAGAGAGATACTCTTAATTTATTTTCAGTTTCCTTTAGATTATCATTAATTATTTTACTTTTTTCTTTTAGTTCTTGAGACTTAAGTTTTAATGATTCTACATTATCATCTTTACCACTTTTAAAAGCTATTCCTATATCTTTCGATATGGTGTTGGACTCGTTATTTATCTTATCAATTTCAGATTTTAATGATTTTCTTTGGTCATCAAGCTTTATTAGATCTTGCAATTTATTTTTGATATCAGAAATACCTCTTTTCTCAAGAGCTTTAAGAATGTTTTCGAACTCATCTCTGACCTTGTTAACTTCGAGCATAGTCTGGTTTTTTATATATTTAGAACGATTTTTTACACCAAAACACCAATCTAATAAAAATTAATTTTTTTTTTGACAAATTCGAGAATAATGGTATCATTGCGGTGTCAATTGTTATTAGGCCAACCTAAAAACATACCCTTTAACACATAAATCAAAATTTTACGATATGTACACAATGGACGAACTTAATGATAAGCTTTTATCAGAGCTTAAAGCGATTACCGAAGAGCTCGGTATCAAAGGTGCATCAAAGCTTTCTAAACAAGATCTTATATATAAAATATTAGATGAGCAGGCAATTGCTAAACCAAAGAAGGCGGATGCTAAATCTGAAAAAACAAAAGAAGATGGTGATAAAGCCCCAAAGAAACCTTCGCCCCGAGGAAGAACAAATGACAGGAGAGATAGCAGAGTAAGAAGAGATAGACCTGACAACAGAAAGAATTCGGAGTATGAGAAGAAAGTGAAAGAGTTTGAAGGCGTTATTGAAAGTGAAGGAGTACTAGAGATGATGCAAGATGGTTACGGCTTCCTAAGGAGTAGTGACTACAACTACCTTGCAAGTCCAGATGACATATACGTCTCTCCATCACAAATTAAACTTTTTGGTCTAAAGACTGGAGATACTGTACTTGGTAAAATCAGACCCCCCAAAGAAAATGAAAAGTATTTTGCATTAATTGAGGTATCTCAGATAAATGGTAAAACACCTGAGCAGGTAAGAGATAGAATACCTTTTAAGTATCTAACTCCTCTTTTTCCTGAAGAAAAGCTTAACCTTAGTACTAATCAAGATAACTACTCTACTAGGATACTTGATCTTTTCTCACCTATAGGTAAAGGACAGAGAGGGATGATTGTCTCTCAGCCAAAGACAGGAAAGACTGTACTTCTTAAACAGATAGCAAATGCAATTGCTGAGAATCATCCTGAGGTTTATCTTATGATATTACTTATTGATGAGAGACCTGAAGAAGTTACTGATATGGCTAGAAGTGTAAAGGCAGAAGTTGTATCATCAACATTTGATGAGCAGGCTGAAAGACATGTGAAAGTAGCTAATATTATATTAGAAAAAGCTAAGAGAATGGTCGAGTGTGGACACGACGTTGTTATTTTATTAGATTCGATCACAAGGTTGGCAAGGGCACACAATACTGTAATCCCTTCATCTGGTAAGATACTATCTGGTGGTGTTGATGCTAATGCTTTACATAAGCCCAAAAGGTTTTTTGGTGCTGCAAGGAACGTAGAAAAAGGTGGATCTCTTACAATTATAGCTACTGCTCTTATTGAGACCGGCTCCAAGATGGATGAGGTAATCTTTGAAGAATTCAAGGGTACAGGTAATATGGAACTTCAGCTTGATAGGAAATTATCAAATAGAAGGATATATCCTGCGATCGATGTTACTGCATCTGGTACAAGGAGAGAAGATCTTCTAATCGACAAAGATGAATTGTCTAGACTATGGATTTTAAGAAAGTATCTTGCGGATATGAATTCCATCGAAGCTATGGAATTCTTACTATCTAAAATCAAGGGAACTAGAAACAACGAAGAATTTCTTGTTTCAATGAACGGATAATTTATCCTAATCATTTTTTCTTAAAATTTGTTTTATAAAATCAATATAAATTAATAGTTTTGATTCCATGTTTTTAAAGACAGAAAACGTGGAAAATCAAAGAATTTATAATTTAGTAGACAAAGACTTTAGGTATGCTAAAGTTCTCGACTCGTTCGGCATAAATTTTTATCAGTATCCAGAATTAACTATCAATCAAGTTTGCCAAATTAAGGGTGTTGACAAGAACTCATTGTTGGGGTACAGATTGTCTTTAGATGAGTCTTTCGATTTAGATTTTGAAACTCTAAAAACATCTCCTATAAATCTGGTAATCGAATACCTTAAGCACAACCATAGTTACTTTATAAAGAATAAATTACCATACATCAAAGGTTTAATATCGAAGTTAGATGTTGAAGATAAACTTTATCCATTCTTCAAGGATCTTAAATTTATTTTCCCCCTTTTTTATGAAGATTTTGTGGATCATATTCTTGAGGAAGAAAAATTTATATTTACCCATATTCAAAATTTATCAAGAACAAAAGTCAAAAATACTGACCATGCAAAACTGTTCTTTGCCCTTAAAAATATTTCATTAAAGGAAATAGCTGATGAGCATATGAACGAGGACTCAGAGATGAGTGGGATAAGAGGTCTGACCAAGAATTACTCAATAGAGAATATTGAAAATTTACATCTCAAAGTAATATTTCAAGAACTCAAAGATTTTGATGAGGAGTTAGAGATACATTCCGATATAGAGAATAATATTCTTTTCCCTAGAGCAGTTGAATTAGAGGAAGGCATAACAGAAAAGATAAGAAATATATCATTTCTTAATTAATGGCCAGAATTCTTTGTTTTGACTACGGTGCTAAAAGAGTTGGCATTGCAGTCACCGACGAGCAAAGAATAATTTCATCCCCACTAGATACTTACGACACAGATAAAATTTTTGATTTTATAGATAGTTATATTGACACGAATAATGTTGATCTTTTTCTCGTTGGATTACCTACTAATCTAAAGGGTTTAGAAACTGATGCTACCAAAATAACAACTGATTTTATAGAGAAATTAAGAGAGAAATATAAACAAGTTGATGTTGAGACCTATGACGAGAGATTTACATCTAAAATTGCTAGAGATTCTTTGATTTTTCTCGGTAAGAATAAAAAATATAGAAGAAAAAAAAGTAATATTGATAAAGTTAGTGCAAGTATTATATTACAGTCTTACTTACAAAGAAACTCATGATATATCCAATTGTATTATATGGAAATTCAGTTCTTAGAGAAAGAGCTGTAGAAATTGCTAAGGGTGAAGTTGATGTAAAAAAACTATCAGAGGATATGTTTGAGACAATGCATAACGCTGACGGGATTGGTCTTGCCGCACCTCAAATTGGTATTTCAAAAAGAATTTTTGTTGTTGACGGTTCTATGCTCGAAGATGAGGAGATGAAAGATTTTAAGGAAGTGTTTATTAATCCAACTATTGAGTCTGAGACTGGCGATGCTTGGGAGTTTGAGGAGGGCTGTCTGAGTATACCAGCCGTGAGGGGTGGTGTTTCAAGAAAGTCCAACATTCATATTACTTATTTTGATGAGGAATGGAACAAAAAAACTAAGGAGTACGATGGTATGAGGGCCAGAGTCATTCAACACGAGTTTGATCACATTAATGGCAAATTATTTGTTGACTATTTGCCTTCCCTAAAAAGGAAACTTCTTAAAAATAAATTATCAGAAATTTTAAGAGGAAAGGTGGATGTTAACTATAATGTAAAAAAATAATGCAGCCACAGATAAAAGATCTTTACCAAAAGTTTAAAGAGAGTTCTGGCATTTCAACTGACAGCAGGACAATAAAAAAAAATAATATATTTTTCTGTCTCAGCGGAGATAATTTTGATGGCAATGACTATGCTGAAAATGCGCTCAATAAAGGTGCAAGTTTATGTGTAATAGACAATCCGGAGTATGCTAAAAAATCTGAAAAATTTTTACTGGTTGAAGACTCTCTAGATACTCTACAAGAGCTAGCAAAATATCATAGAGATAAATTGAATATTCCCATTGTAGGTATCACAGGTTCCAATGGAAAGACAACAACAAAAAATTTATTAGAAGTTGCTCTATCTGTAAAATATAATGTTTTTGCCACAGAAGGTAACTTCAATAACCACATAGGAGTACCCCTAAGTATATTAAAGATTAATAATTCTCATGAAATTGGTATAATTGAGATGGGAGCTAGTTCGGTTGGAGAAATTGCTGACTTATGTCAGATAGCAAAACCCTCATGTGGTCTCATAACCAATATTTCAAAAGCTCATATCAAGGGTTTTAAATCATTTGAAGGAGTAGTCAGGGGTAAGTCAGAACTTTTTGATTATTTAAATAAAAATAATGGTCAAATTATCATCAATAATTATGATAGTACTCTTGTTAATTTTATAAAAAGGTTTGATAACCCAATACTTATAGAGGGAGACAAATCTAATATCGATGTAAAAATTTCCAAGTCAAAAGATGGCTTAAAATTATTTGAGCCAAATATTTTTTTCATGGTTAAAAATTTGAACTCTGGATTGTATGAGGAAAAAAAATCAAAATTATTTGGTAGGTATAACTTTGAAAATATTTTGATGGCTATCTCTGTAGCAAAGTTTTTTAAGATTGATGAGCAAGAATCTGCAGACAAAATTTGTATTTGGGATATGCCCTCTAATAATAGATCTCAAGTAATTAAGGTAGCGGGATCAAACATCATACTTGATGCGTACAATGCTAACCCTCAGTCTATGAAAAATGCAATTGAATCTGTTCAGAACTTTTCAGAAAACGAAAAGGTGTTTATTATAGGAGATATGAATGAGCTTGGAGATATATCAAAACATGAGCATTCTGAGGTAGGGAAGTTAACCTCTAAATTAGAATCTACAGAATGTTTTTTTGTTGGTGATAAAATGGAGGATGCCTATAAAATGAATAAAAATTCAAGGTGGTTTAAGACTTACAATGAAATGCATGATTCAATAGCTAAAATGAGCTTTCAGAATGTTGATGTATTGGTAAAGGGATCTAGGAGTTTGAGACTCGAGAGAATTCAGACAACTCTTAAGAAAATATTAACTTAATATTTGTAGTAAATAGTTTTATACCAATAGCCAGAAGAATAATACCAAATACCTTCCTTAGAATATTTATCCCTTGAGCTCCTATAATTTTTTCTATTTTTTCAGATGACTTCAAGACAATATAGACGAGAATCATATTTACAATTATTGCCAAGATTATATTTAAGTCATTAAACTCAGACTTTATAGAAATTAAAGTTGTTAAAGTACCTGGGCCGGCAATGAGAGGAAATGCAATTGGAACAATGGATGCTGTTTTTGGGTTATTATCCTTATATAGTTTTATACCTAGAATCATTTCTGTAGCTAAAAAAAGAATTATGATAGACCCTGCAACTGCAAAAGAATTTATATCTACACCCAAAAGTTGTAAAATTATTTCTCCTACGTAAAGGAAAGTTACCATTATTATAAGAGATACTAATGTAGCCTTACCCGATTCTATTACCTTAAATTTTTCTCTTAGTAACACTATCAATGGGATATTACCAACCACATCAATTATTGCAAATAAGATCATGGTGGCAGAGATAAATTCTTTTATATCAAAATACATTTCTTTAAAAATTTGCGGCAAATATATAAGAATAAAATTAAAAGAAAAATGCCCCGACCAAGGGGCATTAACTAACTAACTAACCAGTTTGAAGTGTTAAACCAAACTATAAAATGAATAATCAAAATTATATATTTTTTAATAAATAGAGTATAATTATTTAATAATTTTAATTTATAGTATCATATTTACATTATTTATAATTTTATATTATTATTTTACAAATAATGAAATTTAATTATAGTATTTTCTTGTTTTTTTGTTAAAAATGTATTCTTAATAGATCTAATCTTTACTTTTTTATAGATTTACGGATCAAACTAACTAAACAGGAATTTGAAAAATAAGATTACTCTTGTCCTCATTTTATTTTTCTTATCGTGTTCTGATGAGGAGCTCGTAAGCTTATCTTTTTTTGTTATACCTGAAAATGCTGGCAGTATTGTTTATGATGGTAATAATAGCGTTGAGTTAGGAACTAATATAAAGATAGAGGCAGTAAGTAATTCTCCATACGAATTTGTCCGGTGGTCAGGGGACTTAGATGGTTCTAATAATCCAATTGATATTGTGGCAAGCTCCGATTTAAATATTGTAGCAGAATTTCAGGAGACCAACGTTGTCTTGCTTGATTCTGATAAAGACGGAGTTCCTGATGCTAATGACTTATGCCCTGACACAGAAGAGGGTACTTATGTGAATGAGAGTGGTTGCCTTGTCATCAATGAATTTGATCAGTCCTATGTCCAGGTGTGGGGTGATGAGTTTAATTACCAGGGAAAACCTGATCCTGAACTTTGGCACCACCAAATTTTACCACCAAATCCAAATGGTGGTTGGTGGAATGGTGAGTTGCAACATTATACAGACGATATAAAAAACTCTTATGTTGATAACGGTTCATTAAAGATTGCATCCATAAAAGAAAACTATGTTTTCGACGGAGTTGGGAGGGATTATACGTCAGCGAGACTTAATTCAAAATTCGTATTTGAATACGGAAGGGTTGATGTGAGAGCTAAACTTCCCCAGTCAGAGGGTACCTGGCCTGCAATCTGGACTCTAGGCGCCAACATAAACGAGTTGGGAAATTTTCATAAAAGTCAGTACGGAAGCGTGGGTTGGCCACGGTGTGGTGAGATAGATATCATGGAGCAGAATGGTTGGGATAAGAAAAAATTGTATGGAACTTTTCATTGGGCAACACCCAGTGGTGATTATGCATCTTATGGTTTAACCACTGATCTGAATTCATCTTCGGTATATCATATCTACTCAATGGAGTGGACAAAAGACCAAATAAAAATAATGGTTGACAATAAAGTATATGTTGTTATGAATAACAATAATGACGTACCATTTGATAACCCTCATTATATTCTCTTAAATATTGCTATGGGTGGGAATTTAGGAGGAAACATAAATTCTGATTATACCTATGATATAATGGAGTTGGATTACGTTCGTGTTTTTCAGAAGAAATAAAATGAACACATCAAGTATAGATTACTTATCAGTCCTGATAGTAATGATGATTTTTTTTGTTATTTCATTTATAACAAATATAATAGGTCCTCTCGTACCAGATTTTATTCAATCCTTTGATTTAAGTTTTGTGCTAGCTTCTTTTCTGCCACTATCTTTTTTCATTGCATATGGATTATTTTCTATTCCTTCTGGAATTATCCTTGAGAAGACAGGAAATAAACAAATGATTTTTTTTGCCTTTGCATTGTCTTTCGTTGGGGCTCTAACTATTATCATATTTAAGACCTACACGAGTCTATTATTTTCTTTCTTTTTAATTGGAACGGGCATGGCGATTTTACAAGTGGTCATAAACCCATTACTAAGAGTGTCTGTAAGTCCCCAAAATTTTGCATTCTTTTCTGTGATCGGACAGTTGGTATTTGGTTTTGCATCTTTTTTAAGTCCAATATTTTATAAATCTATTGTCCAGTCAAGTGAGGTAAATGCCTATTCTTTTTTTGCTGATAGTCCGTGGGTATTAATCTATCTTTCGTTTCTTCTTCTACTTGCTCTAGTTTCTGTAATTGTTTATGTAGTCAAACTGCCAAGTATTACTTTTAGTGAGGGAGAAAAATTTAAATTTGGTTCGACCTTTTATGACTTTTTAAGAGAAAGGAATTCATACATATTTTTCTTTGGAATTTTCTGTTATGTCGGTGTTGAACAAGGGATTAATAACTGGGTATCTCAATTCCTATACCAGTACCACGGTTTGGATCCAAATGTGGTGGGAACAGAAGTCATATCAGCCTTCTGGGGTAATCTGACTTTAGGAACATTAGTAACATTAATTCTTATAAAGACTGTAGATGGTAAAGTTCTATTACATATTTATTCCCTCGCTTCATCTATATTAATTCTATGTGCTCTCTTTGGCAATCTCGAAGTTTCAGTATTATCATTTAAGTTGATGGGTTTTTCAATTTCTGGTATATGGTCTCTTATTATATCCCTAGGTCTAAACTCAGTTACTAAAAATCATGGCACTTTCACAGGAATTTTACTTACTGGAATTATTGGTGGAGCAATTTTTCCTTTTTTAATTGCTTTCATCTCTCAAATCTCAGAATTAAGGTACGGGATGCTTCTAATATTTTTGGGTTTATTATATATTTCCTATATTGGTTTTTATTCTAAACCAATAGAAAAAAACAGTTTATTAAAGTTTTAATTTTATGAGAATATTTTTATTTATAATATCGTTTTGTTTCCTTCTTGGGTCTTGTAACTCTAAAGTTGACATTACTGAGTCTAGTCAATTATCTTACGAGTTAGAGAAAGTAGTTGATCACGACGGTATAATATGGAGTATTGAATTTCTTGACAATGAAAATATAATTTTTACTGATAAAGAGGGTCAAATCTACACCTACAACGGCTCTGAAAAAAATGAGATAGAAGGTGCCCCGGAAATTTATCTTAACAGACAGGGTGGTCTTATGGATATCCAGTTGCACCCCAACTTTCAAGATAATAATACCCTTTATATTACCTATGCTAAGAAACTAGATGAGAATGGTGGTAATACTACGGTTGCAAGAGCAAAGTACAATGGAAATTCACTGGTAGACCTTGAAGATATTTTTGTTAGTAAACAGAGTTCAGAAAAAGGTTATCACTGGGGTTCAAGAATTGCATTTGACAAGGCAGGTCACCTCTACTTTGGTATCGGTGATAGGGGGAGTAGGGATATAAATCCACAGGATCTCTATCGAGACGGGGGAAAGGTTTTTAGAATTAATGACGACGGAAGTATTCCATCGGACAACCCATATGTAGATAAAATAGGTATCAACCCAGCAATATATTCATATGGACATAGAAACCCACAAGGAATTTTCTATCATCCAGGAACAGATGAGATCTGGACAAATGAGCATGGTCCTAGGGGAGGAGATGAAATCAATATAATTAAACCTTTAAAAAATTATGGGTGGCCAGTTATATCGTATGGAATAAATTATGATAGTACAATATTTACTGACCTAACAGCTAAGACCGGCATGGAACAACCTCTTTATTATTGGGTGCCATCGATTGCGCCTAGTTGCTTTGAATATTTAGATTCTGATGTTTACGATGGTTGGAATGGTAGTTTACTTGTTGGATCATTAAACTATGGATATCTTGAAAGATTAACGACAAATATTTTTGGTAAGGTAAATTATAGAGAAAAAATAGCCCCTGAAATAGGAAGAGTTAGAGATGTCAAGGTAAGCCCTGATGGCTATATTCATCTTGCTGTCGAGAAGGATGGTATATACCGAATTGTACCTCTTTAGTTAAAAGACTTAATTAACTGTAATACTTAAATTAATAACTTATGAAATACATAATACACATTGTGAGTTTTTTATTTGTTTTCTCACTAAATGCTCAAAAAAATAAAAACGGAACACTATATGATGAGCATCCTGGGATAGATCTTATTGCATCTTTCCATGACGCATATGCTTCGGGAGACATAGAGAAGGCCGAGGAAATTTTACATGATGATGTGAAATGGTATGACGGAAATTCCCAAACAAAAAATGATGAGGGTGGCACAAAACAAAATGTGATTAATAACATCAAGTGGTTTAAAGATTACTTTGACTACGTTTCTTTTGATGATACTGAGGGTGCATACCCTGACATGTTGGAATATAAAAACTCAGGGAACTGGGTCCAGTCCTGGTTTAGGGTGTACGGAGTACATAAGAATACGGGTGTAGAATTAGATCATAATGTCCTCAGAATCTATAGGTTGAATGAAGATGTCACAAAGATTACAGCAATAATCGAGTATAGCAATAAATCTAATTTTAGGATGATCGGTGATGCCAGGTCAGACAGGGAGAACGGAACTATTTATGTTAGCCATGAAAATATCAACTCTGTCAGAAAGGCTATGTATGCCTTTTTAAATGGTGACGCCGAGAAGGCGTATAGTTTCTTCCATGAGAATTCAAGATTTCATGACATAAACGAGGAGGATGTAATGACTTTTGATGAGATAAAGGCCAGAGATAATAAAATCTTTGCCAATTGGACCATGACTTACTTAGATGAATCTGGTTACCCTGATTACCTTGAGTACGACTGGAGGGATAGTAATGCTGTTCAGTCCTGGTGGGACATGGGTATGAAGAGAAATTCTGATGGGAAAGAGGTAGTCCTGAAAGTTTTATTTATTGACTGGTTTGATAAAGAAGGAAAAATAGAAAGAAGATTTCTTTACTGGAACAAATCTCTGTTAGATTAAAATTTAAAATTATTTAATTTAATAAAACAAAGGGTGCAGAGGCACCCTTTGTACTTTTTTCTTATATTAGTACTATGAATTGTGAATGTAAAGATTGTGAATGCACCTCAACATGTGATGATTGCACATGCTGTGACTGCTAGTTTCAGTTTTTTAATGGTAATTAAAACAAACTGAATCTTTTATCTAGATAATTAATGAGATTTCCATTATTAGTTATTTTATTATCATTTTTATTTATCTCCTGTGAAGAGGAAGATAACTCTCCCTTTTATGTTGCAAAAAACGGAGTAACAATAAAAGCTCGTGATTGGGTTACTGTTGGAACTACAGCAGAGCTTAACGGAGTAACTTACACCGCTGTTGATTTAGCTTCACTTAAGGAATGGATAGGGGATGATAAAGATCCGAGTAAAGTAGTTACAACTAAAGTAGAAACCTCGGGTTCACAAATTGCAGGCCTATTTCTATCAACAGGGAAGGAAATTAAAGGTATCGAGGGTTGGGATGTCAGTAACTGGACTTCTATGCAAGGAATATTTTATTCTGCTGAACCAGTTAATGCAGATTTAAGCGGTTGGGATGTTTCTCAAGTTACAGATATGCAATTATTTATGCGTTTGGGAGATGTAAATATTAATATCAATAATTGGGATGTAAGTAATGCTACAGATATGTCGAGAATGTTTTTTTGGTATGATAATCCAGATCTTGATTCAGGTTATTTGGAAGGAATGGATTTAAGTGGATGGGATGTTTCTAAAGTTACCAAATGCTCTTTTCTAAAAGGCTTTTTTGATGGTAATAATTGGCCGGAATCTAAAAGACCAAACTTCTTGGTTGAGTGTGATTAACGACTTAATATTTCTAATAAATTTTAATATCTGCGTTCCCAATACAATAAAATACTTTTTGTATTAATTAATTAATAAATATAGATTTGCAAACTTCTTTGGGCTCTTAGCTCAGTTGGTTCAGAGCACCTGCCTTACAAGCAGGGGGTCGCTGGTTCGAATCCAGCAGGGCCCACTAATTAAAACCCTATCATGAGTAGGGTTTTTTAATTTATGATTTTAGATTTGAGTATGTTACATCTCGGTAAAATCATTTACGCCATATTTTTTTCATCATTATTTACTTACGGTACTACAAGTGATCAAGATCAAAACTCACTAAAAGAGTTATTCAAATCAAAGTTCAAAATTGGGGTAGCACTTAATAAAAATCAGATAAGACAGAAAAAACAAGAAGAGAATGAACTTATTAAAAAAGAATTTTCCTCACTGACTGCAGAAAATATTATGAAGTGGGAGGAGATTCACCCAAAAAAAGATAAGTATAATTTTAAAATTTCTGATCTCCTTGTAAAACTATCAGAGGAAAATAATCAAGACTTAATTGGTCATACTCTTGTGTGGCATAATCAAATACCGGATTGGGTTACAAGAAAAGGTGATGGTTCGCTTGTTAGCGATAACACTCTATACAGAAATATTTTTGATCATATATCTTCTGTTGCAGGTAGGTATTCTGGTAAGATTAAGGGGTGGGACGTAGTAAACGAAGCAATTTTAGATGACGGTTCCTACAGAGAAAATGATTTTTATAAAATATCTGCAGATGAATATATATTTAAGTCTTTTGAGATAGCTCATAAAATAGACCCAAATGCTGAACTGTACTATAATGATTTCAGTATGTATAAACCTGAGAAGTGTGATGCAGCAATTAGGATTGCAAATAAAATTCTAGAAAGAGGATTGAGAATAGATGGTATAGGCCTTCAGGCACACTGGGGATTGGATTACCCCTCAATTGATGAAATAGAAACAAGTATTCTTAAAATTCATGAAGCAGGTTTCAGAGTTCATTTCACAGAACTCGATATTGACGTTTTACCAAATTTGTGGGAGATTGAAGGTGCTGACTTATCTGATAATTTTAAATCTAATGATCAGCTTAATCCATACAAATCATCACTACCTGATAGCATCTCAGACTTGCTCTCTAACAGATACAGTGAAATTTTTGAATTATTTGATAAGCATAATGACAAAATAGATAGGGTTACCTTCTGGGGTTTATCGGACGGTCATAGTTGGAAAAATGACTGGCCAGCCAAGGGCAGGACTAATTATCCACTTCTATTTGACAGAGAAAATAATCCTAAGAAAGCTTACAAGGATATAATGATGCTCTTTAATGAAAAATAATTTAATTACTATATCTTTAGTTTAGATGGATAAATCTCAAGTACTATCAGTCAAAGAAAAAATTGGTTACAGTCTAGGCGATTTAGCAGCCAATCTAGTATTTCAGACACTCATAACCTACCTTGCTTATTTTTACACAGATATCTATGGACTCACATCCGATGACTCATCTTTCATAATTTTAACAGTTGGTTTAATTGCTGCGTTTTCATTCAACCCTATAATAGGTGCGATTGCAGATAGGACTAATTCTAAGTGGGGTAAGTTTAGGCCTTGGATATTATGGACTTCGGTACCTCTTGGCATCATTTCATTATTAGCTTTTTCAACTCCAGATTTTTCGTATAAAGGCAAGTTTATATATGCGGTTGTTACTTACACTGCCCTGCTTTTTGTATATGCGGCAAACAATCTTCCTTATTCAGCCTTAAGTGGAGTCATAACTGGTGATATGAGGCAGAGGAATAGCATGTCTTCTTACAGATTTGTCGCTGTTATGGCAGCACAATTTTTTGTTCAGGTATTCATGTACCCAATTATATTGAAAGTTGGTGATGGAGATAAAGCTCTCGGTATAGAAACGGTAATGACATACCTTGCTATAATTGGTACTGTTATGCTTCTCATAACATTCTTTACTACAAAAGAAAGAATCATACCTAAACCTGAACAGAGATCAAGTATAAGACAGGACATTTCTGATTTATCGTCCAATCTACCATGGATTATCATGCTAACCGTAACAACATTTTTATTTATTACTTTGTCAATGAAAGGTGGTGCTTACGTATACTATTTTGAAAATTATGTTAATGAGGAGGCACTTACTTTATTTATTGATCCAATAATATCTTTTCTCTCCTTAATCGGTCTAAACTTTTTTGGTGAAGATCCTGTTTCAGCTGGTTTTGGATTATTCAATGCCGGCGGTATCATATTTATGATCGTTGGAATTTCTTTTTCTAAGGGTCTAGCAGATAAATACGGGAAGAGAGATGTATTCATGTCTGCATTATTTGTCTCAACATTATTTATAGCGGTATTCTATTTCTTCAATCCAGAGAATTTAAGACTCATGTTTTTATCTCAAATCTTACACGGTTTCTTTTATGGACTAACTATTCCTTTGCTCTGGGCAATGATTGCTGATGTCGCAGATTATTCAGAATGGAAAAATAATAGGAGAGCTACCGCAATAATATTTTCTGCGATGATGGTTGGCTTGAAGGGTGGGCTAAGTATTGGAGGTGCACTTGTTGCTTCAATACTAGGTTATTATGGATATGAGGCAGGTATGGATCAGGGGATGAATACTCTTTTCGGTATCAAAATGCTTATAAGTATTTTCCCATCAATTCCTTTCTTTGTTTCTGTTTTTATTCTTTTCTTTTATCAAATAGATAAGAGGATGGAGTCAAAAATAGAGTTGGATTTAAAAAGTAGCAGATAGATGTCAGATAATATTGATTTTAATGATTTAAGAAAAAGAGCGGTGTCTCAACCGCTAGTGGTTGATAAATATACTGCCGACCCGTCCGCCCACGTATTTGATGGGAAGATATATATTTACCCTTCTCATGACATAGATGCTGGTATACCTTTTAACGACAATGGTGATCATTTTGGGATGAGAGACTATCATGCTTACACTATGGAAAGTCCTGATGACAAACTTGCTATTGATTTAGGTAAGATACTTGATATAGATGAAGTACCTTGGGCAAAAAGACAAATGTGGGCCCCGGACATCGCTAGAAAAGGTGACAAGTATTATTTTTATTTTCCAGCGAAAGATAAAAATGATATTTTTAAAATTGGGGTAGCTATAGGTGATAGTCCCTCTGGACCATTCACTCCTGACCCTAAACCAATTGAAGGAAGCTATTCCATAGATCCTGCAGTTTTTAATGATAACGGCAAATATTATATGTACTTTGGTGGACTTTGGGGTGGCCAGCTCCAGAAATACAGAAATAATATTTACAGCAACGGAAATGAATTGAGGAGTGATGATGATTTTGCTTTTGGACCATTAGTAGCAGAACTGTCTGATGACATGAGAGGTTTTTCTACTTCACCTGAAGAAATAATTATCCAGGATGAAAACGGAAACCCTTTATTAGCTGGAGACAATAGCAGAAGGTATTTCGAGGGTCCCTGGGTGCATAAGTATAACGAAAAATATTACCTATCATACTCAACTGGTGACACGCATTTCATCTGCTATGCCATTGGGGACACTCCAAAAGGACCATTCAATTATGCTGGTAAAATTCTAGATCCAGTCGTTGGGTGGACTACCCATCACTCAATATGCGAATTTAATGGGAGGTGGTTTCTTTTTTACCACGACTCTTCTCTTTCTGAGGGGGTAACTCACCTAAGATGTATGAAAGTTGTCGAAATATTCTATGACAAGAATGGCTTGATCAAAAAAATCAATCCATATTCATAATTTAAATTGATTTTGATTCTGTTAACAGAATGAGATAATTATTGCTTTTGTAACATATATGTTATAAATTCAATATCAAATTTTTAGTTTAAAGCTAAAAATTAGTTGACTTTCGCAAACTAAGTCAACAAATTGAAACTAACTAAATGACTAAATGATGAGAGTATTCCTTTTATTTATCACACTATTTGCAACTACATTAAGTTTCGCTCAGCAGACAATAACAGGAACTGTTACTGATGACACTGGAGAAACAATCCCAGGAGCAACAATTCTAGAGTTAAATACAAGTAATGGAGTTGTTACTGATATTGATGGAAACTTTTCGATATCGGTATCGGGATCAGATGCAGTCTTAAGAATCTCATTCTTAGGTTTTGAAACTCAAGAGATATCGGTAGGTGCAAGATCAGTTATAGACATAACCCTTGCCCAAGACCTACAGGAATTAGAAGAGGTTGTCGTTGTTGGTTATGGAACAGTTAGGAAAAGCGATCTGACTGGTGCTGTATCATCAGTGGAATTATCCGAGAACGAAGCTAGAGAGTTTGCTACTGTAGATCAGATATTACAAGGAAGAGCTGCTGGTGTCCAAGTAACACAGAACTCAGGGTCCCCAGGTTCAGGTATCAGTGTAAGAATTAGAGGTACCAATAGCCTTAGAGGAAACAACGAACCACTATATGTTGTTGATGGAGTCATCATCTCATCTGCAGGAGAGGATGTAAATCCAGCTGGTGGAATTGGTAACTCAGGTCAAGAAGTACAGAACGGACTTAATGGATTAAACCCTCGTGATATTGAAAGTATTGAAGTTCTTAAGGATGCATCTGCAACAGCTATCTATGGATCTAGAGGAGCTAATGGAGTTGTTTTGATAACAACGAAAAAAGGACTTACCGGAAAAAGAAAAATTGATTTATTTGTAAACTCGGGTGTCAGAATGATGGAGGATCAGAGATACGATGTTTTGAGTGGATTAGATTTTGCAAGATATCAGAATGAAGTTCAGGCAATGAACTACAATAATGTGAGGTATCACATTGACGGAGATAAGGTTTATCCAATACTTGAAGGGGGAACTTTGGCTTCGACTCCTGCTGTTTTACATGACTGGCAGGATGAAATCTACAATGTTAGTGAGCACTATAATTTTGGTGGATCGGTATCTGGAGGAGATAGTGAGGGAAGTTATTACTTATCATTTGGTTACACAGATCAGAAAGGACTTGTTGAGAACTCAAGATTTCAAAGTGGAGATATAAGATATAATTTTGATAAAAAGATTACAGATAAATTAAAAGTAGACGCAAGGTTTAGTGGATTTTATAGTAATTTGGACTTTGCTGAGTCAGGTGATTTGATTGGTGCAAATCAAAGTGCTGTAAGAAGTACATTAGCAAATGTTCCTATCACCAATGACGAGATGGAGGAATACGGGAACGCGCTAAACACTACAACCCCATTAGGTTGGGTAGAAGATTTTGAAGATAAATCTGAGGAGAGTAGATTTATTGGTTCAGTTACATTGACATATGACTTACCAGTTAAAGGTCTTAAGTATGAACTGAGAGCTGGTGGAAATATGAGAAGTAAGGAGAGAAGAAGGTTCTGGGGATTAAATACCTTCCAAGGAAAAGCTGCTAACGGTGCCCTTCAGATTTCTAATCTCAACACGAAGTCCTACCAGGTAAATAATCTTCTTAGATTTAATAGATCTTTTAATAGAAAGCATAGATTAAACGCAGTTGCTGGTGTGACTTGGGACTCGAGAGATGTCGATACTAAAATATTTGCTGTCGAGGATTTTGTTACTACTGCCTTAACAACTCAGCAACCTCTTTTAGGCCAGCTTAATTCAACTCCGCTTGCTACTGATGCATCAGATACGAGACTTATATCTTATTTAGCTAGGGCAAACTATACTTTCATGAATAAGTATGTATTAACGTCCACACTAAGAGTTGATGGGGTCTCTAAATTTTCACAAGAAAATAGATACGGATATTTCCCATCTTTCTCACTTGCTTGGAGATTAGTGCAAGAATCTTTCATTGATAACTTGAATGTTTTTGATGATTTAAAATTAAGGGCTGGATGGGGTCAAATTGGTAACCATGGAATAAGACCTTACGCTACGCTGTCTAATTACGCAAGTAATACAAATGTTTTATACGGTAATGCAAATAACGGTGTAGATATTCCAATATTTCTACAGAATATTGCTAACCCTGACCTTAAGTGGGAGACGACAGAGCAGGTTAATTTAGGTTTAGATTTTGCTTTCTTTGAGAGTAGACTAACTGCCACTGTTGATGTTTACAGTAAGCTAACTAAAGATTTACTTCAAAATGTTCCTATACCTTTATCATCTGGATTTTTAAATGTTCAAGTAAATAGAGGTGAAATTGAGAATAGAGGTATTGAGGCTAGCTTAAATGCAATACTAGTTGATAACAATGATTTCACCTTATCGGTTGGCGGTAACATCGCATTTAATAAGACTAAACTTAAAAATCTTGGACTTCCTGCCTCAGGTATTTTACTTAACGGCTCTTACCAGCAAAAGGCATTTTACGAAGGTAATAATGTCAGTAGAGGTAACATATTCAAATATGCACCTAATGTATTTATTGAAGGAGAAGAGACTAGTCTTTTTTATGGCTTTGAAACAGATGGAATATACCAAGTTAACGATGCTCTTCCTGGAGGTGGTATAGCAAGAATTTACGATCCTTCTGATGATAATCCACCTATTTTTTGGGCAGGTGACTACAGGATAGTTGATCAGAATGGTGACGGAGTGATAGATTTACAGGACAGGACAATCATAGGTAACCCAAATCCAGATTTTGTCTACGGCATTAATCTAGAACTATCTTACAAGAATTTAAGTTTAAGAGTCCTAGCTAATGGGGTATATGGAAATGATATAGCCAATGGAAATTTATTGCAGCTCGCAACACCTGAAGGTATCTCATGGAGTAATATAACAACTGCTGCTTATAATAATGCTTGGAGACCAGAGAGGACATCAAATAGCTATCCAAGAATTGGTTACACAACAAATGGTCAGATAGCGATGCCTGATTGGATAATTGAGGACGGAAGTTTTCTTAGAATAAGTAATATTAATCTAAGCTATCAATTTGATAGAATAAATATTTATCTCTCTGCTCAAAATCTATTCACATTTACAGGATATAGTGGATACAACCCAGAAGTTACAAGCTTTCTGTACGATGGATTAAGAAATGGAGTAGACTGGAACGGCCAGCCAAGTGCTCGTAAATTTACAATTGGACTAAACTTTAACTTATAAACAAGATGAAATTTTTAAAATTGATAACACTGCAAACTATGAAAAATTTAAAAATACCTTTCTTAGCTTTCTTATTAATATTTTCAAGTTCTTGTGAGCTTGAGGAGGTTGCACCTTTTCTTGATAAAACCGTTTATGAAGATCCTCAAACCGCTGAGGCAAGTGCTAAAGGAATATATGCTGGACTCACTGCATACAATGCTAAAGAAAGAGGAATTTTTGTTATTAACGGATTTTCAGGATTGTTTATAACAGGAAAGCAAGGTCAAAGAATTACAAATCCTAATAATGCTAACCTTTTCTCTCTAAATCCAACTTACGACGCGGACTCAGAGGCAATGTGGAGTGAGTATTATGCAGTTATATCAAGATGTAATGGCGCAATCCAGTATACAACTACCGGTAACGATGCCGTATTTGATAACGTTGCTGGGCATGCATACTTCCTTAGAGCATTTTCATATTTTCAGCTTGTAAGGTTATGGGGAGATATACCTTTATGGACTGTTTTGCCGGATAATAATAATTTACATAAAGCTAAATCTCCAGCAAAAGATGTTTACGCTCAAATCATAAGTGACGCTCAGCAAGCTGAATCATTAATGAATGAGTCGCTAGGTATTGGCTATCCTCTAAAGTTTGCTGCTAATATGCTTTTAGCTAAAGTTTATATGACACTTGCTACAAACCCAGATCTTGGAGATGGCTCAAGTAATTACTGGCAGTTAGCTTATGATGAAGCAATAAAAGTTAAGAACTCAGGCAGGTATTCTCTTCATCCTAACTACAGTGAATTGTTCACACAATCAGGTGAAAACTCTAGAGAATCGATATTTGAATATCAATTAAGTGAGATAGCAAGTAATAGCCAGCTTGGAAGAAATTATACTCCTTGGAAATATAAGACGGGAATGCATTTTGGATGGTTCTCAGTTCATGCTAGCGTTTACGATAGCCACGTTGCTAATTATCCTGCTGATCCTAGACTTGATGGTACATACCTTCACTATTACACGAGGGCAGACAATAATGCAGAAGTTAAAGTATATCCTTCGACTGGTAGAAATAACTTTAGAGCATCCCACCCATATCTTTTCAAGTTTGCTGAAAAAGATAAAAGTCATTCAGCTCAGTATAACAGCCAAAATTATATTATGTACAGGTATGCTGATTTATTACTAATGCTTGCTGAAATTTCTAATGAGTTATCTAAAGATGCTGAGGCAATGGGATACGTTGAGCAGGTTCTTGATAGAGTAGGGTTAACCCCTCACATCAGTTATCAGGGTGGTCAGGCATCTTTCAGAGACGCAATTATGAGAGAGTATAGATTTGAGTTACTAGGTGAGGGTGAAGATTCTCACAACAACAGAAGAAGGGGTTATAATTATTTTCTTAATAACACCATATTACCTCATAATAATGATCCAAATAAAAATCAGTATGATCTAACATTAATTACTGATGAGACAAGGATAATGAAATTACCTATTCCTCTTGGAGAGGTTACAACTAACGACCTAATTGACGATTAAATTGATAAATATGAGATACATCATAAATAGTTTTAAGTTTTTAATATTTTCTTTATTCATACTTTCATGTGAGGAAAGAGTTGAATTAGATTTTGTGGAGTTTACTCCTGGTTCACTTTCTGATAATGACGGTAAAATCACCTACTCTGATGTAGATGTTTATCCATTGCTAGACGTTATATCTACTGATACACCAAGTGTAGACAACAGTATTAAGACTGGAATTGTTTTTAAAATTGATACAGTTAAGGCTCCTGCAGAGAGTTCTTACGATAACTCTAAATTTTCAATTGATAAACCATCAGGTGTTATCTCTTACGACAATTCATCGGGAGGTCTTTCTGAAGGAAATTATATGATATCAGTTTCAGTTGATAATGCAGGTGGAGTTGCTAATTACACTGACGCAGTTACAATGAAAGTTTTACCAGTCCCAATACAAATAAATATTGATAACGCAAGTGTTGATGTAGGTTCACTTCAAATTGGAGAGATTGCAACTGCCTCTATAACTGATTTATCTGGTTCAGGTGTTGTTAACATGGTGACATATCAGTTGATTGATGCTCCAGACACATATACTATTAACGAAAAAACAGGTGTCATCTCAAAAGTAAAGGCTGCAAACTCAGGCTCAGTTAAGTTATCTGTACAAGTAGGTAGCAACCTCGGAGCTGTTGTGGCAACAGATCTATTAACAATAAATGTTGGACCTTCTCCAACACTAAGTTTATTGCAGTTAGATGGTACAACTGCTTTAACTAGAGTAACATTATCTCCTTACACGGCATACACAAGTTACCCACCAGTTCTTAGTGATATGACAGCTGCGTCTTGGGAAATTATATTACCAGCAGCGTTAGATAATTTCAAGAATTTTTTTAGTATGGGTTCAGCAGGCGAAATAACTATTGCTGCTGACGCTAATCTTCCTGAGGGAGATTATAAAATTGGATTAACTCCTACTAATGCTGGTGGAATTTCTCTTGATTTTCCTGAAGTTTTAACAATAAAGGTAGAGAATAGATCTGCTGTAGTTTTTGAAGATTTAATCAATGGTCCTGGAGATTCCGCTCCACCAAGTTCAGTTGAGGGCTGGAGCTCTTACGTGATTGCTGGTACAGTTGGTGATGGTAGTACGTGGAAGAAAATGAAGGCTGTTGCTGGTAAGTGGAGTAGCATGAGAAGATGGATGGGTGGTGCATATGTCGGTGACTCAGACGAATCAGTTGTAAGAGTGGTAGACTTATCTTCTATTGATAAAACAAAACCAACAACTGTTGTATTTGGTGAAGTGATTGGATATGGACCAGCATATATGAATAAGTACGATAGAGCATTTTATTATGGTGAGGACACTACTAATATATCTTCAGGTACCTGGAATGATACTGAATGGGTTCCTTTCACTGGATTAGGCTTAGAGGGTGCTGATTGGTTAGGTGCTAATTGGAATGCTGGAAGCGGTCCTGCTCAGAAATATACTAAGTCGATTAACTTAAACACTATCACTGGTGATAAGGTTTATTTAAATTGGAGAATGAGAAGAAAAGATTCTCAGACAGGTAAGCAGAACGGGCAGTGGGTTATAAATGATGTGAGAATAGAACAGCCTGACGTTTATACTGCTGAAGAAGAATAAGGATAATTTCTTAAGTTTAAATTACTTTAGTTAACCAATTTATTTCTTTACTTATAGATGAAAAATATCTATCTCGTTTTTTTATTCTTTTTTATCTCTATTACATCACACTCAAAGAAGAACATATTATTTATTGCCGTTGATGATCTCAAGCCATCATTAGGAGTCTATGGCGATTCCTTTGCAAAAACTCCAAATATTGATGAGTTGGCTTCATTAGGTACAACATTTACAAATGCTCATGTTCAGCAGGCTATTTGTGCTCCATCAAGAGTAAGCTTATTGACTGGTCTAAGACCTGATTTAACTGAAGTCTGGGATCTTGAAACTCAGATGAGAGATAGAAACCCTAATATATTAACCTTACCACAACACTTTAAAAATAACGGTTATAAAACTGTTGGTATGGGTAAAATATTTGACAACAGAAGTGTTGATAAGGGTTTGGATAAACCATCTTGGTCAGTTCCTTACATTAGAGTAAATGTTGATCATCCAGTGCACGGGAATAATATTACTGGATTTCAGTCTACTGAAAATAAAAGGATTCTTTCTAAGTTAAGAGATCAAGCATTGGCTGATGGAATCCCAAATAGAGAGATGTGGCAGTATCTAAGAAGTAAATACAAACCGTCTACCGAATCTTTTGATATTTCAGATGATGGTTATTTTGATGGTGCCTTGGCACTTGAAGCTGTTAATCAAATTAATAAACTCGCAGATAACAATGAACCATTTTTTATTGCGGTTGGTTTTCAAAAACCTCACTTGCCGTTTGTTGCTCCCAAAAAATATTGGGATATGTATGACAGAAGTCAAGTTCAGTTAGCTGGATATCAGAAGTGGGCTAGAGGAACTGTTAAGTTGGTATATAATAATAATGGGGAGATGAGATCGTATACTGATATCCCAGAATCTTTTGACCAAAACGGACTTATAAATATAGATAAACAAAGGGAGCTGATTCACGGTTATTACGCATGTGTCTCCTACATTGATGCTCAGGTTGGTAAAATTCTCAAAGCAGTCAAAGAAAATAATTTACTTGAAAATACAACTATTGTTTTGTGGGGAGATCATGGTTGGCACCTAGGAGACCATGGACAGTGGGCTAAACATTCAAACTTTGAACAGGCGACAAGATCACCCTTAATAATTGTTGACCCTGAAACTAAAAAAAATAATTTTAATTCTTCTCCAACAGAATTTATCGATGTCTTTCCTACTCTGGTAGAATTATCAGGCCTAAAATCACCAGATCATCTACAGGGAAAAAGTTTAGTAACATTATTAAATGGTAAATCAAAAGTTAAGGATTATGCAATTAGTCAGTATCCTAGAGGAAATGTGATGGGATACGCATTAAGAAATGATAGGTATAGGTATGTTGCATGGTATAAGAACAGATACTCTATAAATGAACAGGATATTATTATAAAAGAATTATATGATTATAAATCTGATCCAGATGAAACAGTTAACATAGTAGGTATAGAAAGAGCACTAGCTGAGGAGTTTCAATCTTCTTTAAATAATTTTTTTGAGAAGCAGTCAAATGAAAAAAATAAATTTAAAGCGACTCAAAAAATTGAAAGATCAAATGAAAGCAATAATTCTAATAATGTAAATTCTTCTATTAACCTTTTAAAAAACCCTGGTTTTGAAAACGGAACACAGGGATGGAATGTTAACAAGGGATGTCCCATTTATTCGGTTAACAATAATGCAAGGTCTGGTGAAAGTGCTTTAAGGTTTGAGGGAACTAGATGTGGTGTATTTCAAAATATAAACGGTTTAAAACCAAATACCGAATATAAGGTTACTGCACATATGAAGTCCGAGAATAATGAAGCTGTCCTTCTTAAAGTTAGATTCTATGGAGGTGAGGATATTACACGAAGATATAATAAATCAGAATATGGAGAGGTAACCGTCACATTTAAAACGGGTCCAGAAAACACTTCAGCTCGAATCGCATTATTAAAATATGTTGCAGGAGCAACTGGAAGAAGTTGGTTTGATGATTTGTCTGTGGTTGAGGTTGGATCTAATTCTATAGCAAAGAATAATAATTCCTCGACTACTAAAAACTTATTAAATAATTCTGGTTTTGAGAATGGAACAAAAGGATGGAATAAAGGAAAAGGATGCCCAATTAATGCTGTAAATAATAATTCAAGATCTGGAAATAGTGCTCTTATGTTTGAGGGAACCAAATGTGGTGTTTTTCAGAAATTAAGTGGTCTAAAACCAAACACAACTTATAAAGTAAGTGCATATATTAAATCAGAAAACAATGAAGCTGGACTTCTGAAAGTCAGATTTTATGGTGGTAAAGATATTACAAGAAGATATAATAAATCGGAATATGGAGAGGTGACCGCCACATTTAAAACTGGTCCTGAAAACACATCTGCTCGAATTGCTTTGTTAAAGTACGTTGATGGTGGTACAGGAAGAACTTGGTTTGATGACCTATCAGTGATTGAGATAGGAACTCAATTAGTTTCAGAGGAAAAACCTATCCGTGAAATTTTGACGGAAAAAAATTATGACAATTTTTATTTTGGTGCAACAATTTCAGCTGGTCAGTTAGATACGGACGTAGAAAAAATTTTAGCAAATAATTTTAACATGACTGTTCCTGAAAATGCCGTTAAACAATCTGTTGTTCATCCTGATCCAGATACATGGGATTGGACCAAAATTGATGCTATTCTTGATATGGCTAAAGAGAATGACCTCAGCGTTAGGCTTCATGGACCAATTAGTCCTCAGTCTTCAAGATGGGCAAAGCACGATGACAGAAAACCTGTAGAGCTAGAAAATATAATGAGCGAGTTTCTTATAGAACAATGTAAAAGATTTAATAATCATCCTAACGTAAAGTGGATGGACGTAGTTAATGAGACAATTACAAGAGATGGTGAATGGTTCGGTCCAAAGAAAGGAGTGACTGAGTGGGAAAACCCTTGGACAATTATTGGCTCAGACAACGATAAAAATAGCACTCCAATTTATATTTCAAGATCTTTCGAAATTGCCCAAAAGTATGCTCCAAATATAAATTTGGTATTCAACCAGCATGGTGGAATGGAAGAAGTCATGTGGGAGAGAGTGAAAGAGACTATTATGTATCTGAAAGATAAAGGTCTTAGGGTAGACGGTATTGGATGGCAGGCACATCTATCTAGTAGAATGAAATACGGTGAGAATGAAATTCAATATTTATCAGATCTTATAGACTGGTCTCATCAAAACAATTTAGAGTTTCATATAACTGAAATGGATTATAAAATTTTCGGTGAGGTGACAAAACAAAAACAAGAAATACAAGCAAAGGCATATTCAGATGTTTTAAAAACTCTATTATCAAAAAAAAATAACGGATTAGTCACTTTTAATACGTGGGGGATAGTTGATAGAGTTGGCATTCATACTGACAAGTCTAGATTTATTTTTGATCTAGCTGGTAATCCTAAGTTGGCATATTATAAGATGAAAAATATTTTAGAGGAAACAAATTCTGATTTATGATTAATAGGTATATAATACTGATTTTGAGCTTGATATTTTTAAGTTGTAACGATGAGAATAAGTCGCAGAGGAAAAATGTTTTATTTATTGTAGTTGATGATCTCAAACCCCTTTTAGGGAGCTATGGGTATAACGAAATAATCTCTCCTAATATTGATAAGTTAGCTAATGAAGGTGTTTTGTTTTCTAAGGCATATGCACAACAGGCAATATGTACCGCATCAAGGATGAGTTTTATAACAGGAAAACGTCCTGACTATACCAAGATATGGGATCTTCAGACTAAACTAAGAGATATTAGACCTGATATTAAAACAATTCCTCAATATTTTAAGGAAAATGGTTATGAAACTGTGGGTATGGGTAAAGTTATGCATGGGGCAAAGAATAATGATCCCCTGTCTTGGACAAAACCTTTTATAGCTAATGAAAACTTTGAGTATGCAGAAGGGTTTAAGATGCCAGCTAATCTCTATCAATCTCCTGAAATTCATAAGAAGTGGGACTCGTTACAGGCAGCTCTCGACGCAGACCCAAACGCAGATAGGGGTTGGTTTGCAGTTAACAGCGTAATGAGATCAGCTGGTCTTAGACCGTTAACTGAAAACTTAGATGTACCTGATAATGCTTATGCTGATGGCGCCTCGACACTAAAGACTATTGACTTATTAAATGAATTTGATAGAGACAATAAAAACTTTTTTTTAACAGTTGGTTTTCAAAAGCCTCACTTACCATTCACTCCACCAAAAAAATATTGGGATCTATATCAAAGAGATGATATAAAACTTGCTGAATTTCAAAGTAAATCAATTGGGTCTCCGCAAGAGGCATATCACCGCTCAGGAGAGCTAAGAAATTATCATGACACTGAGCCTAGCATGGATGAAAACGGAATTGTCAGTGAGGCCAAACAAAGAGAGCTTATACATGGATATATGGCATCTGTATCTTTTATTGATGCCCAGGTTGGTATGATACTTGACCATTTAGAGTCCACTGGAATGGATGAAAATACAGTGGTTGTATTTTTCGGAGATCATGGATGGCATCTTGGTGACCATGGCCTATGGAATAAACACTCAAATTTTGAGGAGGCAACAAGAACCCCCTTAATATTTAAAAGCCCAGATATAGATGGCGGATTTGTTAATGACAGTCCTGTTGAATTATTAGATATATTTCCTACTGTTTGCACTTTAGCAGGTATTCCAAAGCCAGATGATTTAGATGGTATTTCATTGGTTCCTATCCTTGAAAAAAAATCGGAATATTTAAGAGACTTCGCAATAAGTCAATACCCGCGAAGATGTAACGTGATGCGTAGTGTTATTGGTAGATACCCAGATGATTGTACTCTTATGGGATACGCTGTAAGAAACGAAAAGTATAGATATGTAGCTTGGATTTCTGGTGATTTTGAAGATAGATCTGATTTTAATAATGACGAGATAGTAATGGAAGAGCTATATGATTACGAAATTGATCCACTTGAAACGAAAAGTTATGCCTCTGATGCTAGTTACCAAAAAGTTAAGGAGGAGATGATTAAAGACTTGAGAAGTGTAATATGGGAAAAATAGTTTTTGTATTACTTTTCTTCTCACCTTGTATCAATTTATTTTCTCAGTCTAATGTTACAGCACACATATATAAAAAGATAGATTCTATTTCTTTAGATTTTAAATTATATAAACCGGATTCATTTAATGGAAACGAAAAGTATAGCACTGTCATACTCTTTCACGGAGGAGGATTTAATACAAGGTATGAAAATCAATTTAGAAGACACGCAAAATATTTTAACTCTAGAAATTTCATTTCTATAACACCAGTTTATAGAATTAAGAGTTTACATGGAACATCTGCTATTGAATCGTGTGATGACGCTAAAGACCTAATTGATTATATTCTTTTAAATGCTGAAAAACTTAATATAGATAAAAATAAAATATTTGTTGGTGGAGGTTCTGCTGGTGGTCTTTTAGCTCTTTCTACTACTTTTTGGAATGTGGGAAGTAACATTGTCAAAGGATTAATTTTGTATAACCCAATTGTTGATACAGGCCCCAATTCAGCTTTTTCTAAGAGGAGATCAGGTAAATACAATTTAGATATTTCTCCTATTCATAATTTAGATAAAAACTTTCCTCCATCAATTATATTTCATGGATCCTTAGATGAAATGGAACCTATAAATAAGATCAAAAAGTATAAACAAACTATTCAAGAATATGGCGTACGCTGTGATGTAATTGAATATCCAGGTCAGGGACACTCTTTTTTTAATAGTCAAGAATTTTTTGTTAAAACAAGTAGAGAAGTTGACAAATTTCTATCCTCTTTGGGTTATCTTAAGAATTAGAAAATAATTTATATGATTAGAATTATATATAGAAAATTATTGTTGATATACTTTCTATCAACTCCATTTATCTCCTCATCTCAAAAACCAAATATACTTTGGATTACTGTTGAAGATATTAGTCCTACATTGTCTATGTACGGAGATTCGACTGCAATTACTCCTAATTTAGATAAACTAGCATCTGAAAGTTTAATATTTACTGAGTCATTTACTACTGTTGGGGTTTGTAGTCCTTCAAGGTCTTCTCTGATAACTGGAATGTATCCTGTCTCAATTGGTACCCATCAGATGAGGACAGGGAAAGATGTATTTGGTTGGGGTTCGAGAGAATATGATGGTATATCGAATGCTATTGATGTGAACGGTGATTCTATTCCTCTACATTCAGTTGTCACTCCACCAAGTGTAAAGTGTTTTACTGAATATTTAAGAGCCAGCGGATATTATTGTACTAATAACTCTAAAACGGACTATCAATTTGCTGCCCCTGTTACAGCTTGGGATGAGAATGGTAATGATGCCCACTGGAGTAATAGAGAAGTAAATCAACCTTTTTTTTCTGTATTTAATTTTGATGTTACTCACGAATCAAAAATGTGGCTTCACAGAGATAAGCCATTGACTGTAGACCCTAAAAAAGTACCCTTGCCTCCTTACTTTCCTGATACAGAAACAGTAAGAAATGATGTCGCAAGAAATTACTCAAATATTGAATTGTTAGACCAAATGGTAGGTAAGCTAATAATTGAATTAAAAGCTGATAATTTATTAGATAATACTTATATATTTTTTTTTAGTGATCATGGTGGACCATTACCGAGAGGTAAAAGATCTCACTACGAATCAGGCTTAAAAGTTCCACTCATAATAAGAGATCCATATGTAAAATCAAAAATATTTGTTGAGGAACCAGTATCTTTCGTTGATTTTGCTCCGACCATTCTATCTCTTGCTGGTATAAGTATTCCAGAACACTTCCAAGGAATACCCTTCCTAGGTGATAAAAAAAGTGAGAAGCCGAGAGACTACATTTTTGGTTCTGGAGATCGGTTTGATGAAACCTACGACAGGGTTAGAAGTGTAATATCGGATGAATTTATTTATGTAAAAAATTACCATACTGACAGGCCCGCATACAAAGATGTCTTATATCGAAAAAATATAGACATGACTAACGAGATGCTCATGCTGTATAATGAAAATAAATTAAATTCAGATCAAAAATATTGGTATAGACAAACTAAAACAGAGGAAGAGTTTTACCGCCGGTCAGATGATGCTTATAGCTTAAAGAACCTTATTGCTGATCCCAATTATAGGAAAGAAATAAAAGTTCATAGGCAAGCCCTAAAGAATTGGCAGAATGATATTAATGATTTAGGAGACATACCTGAGAAAAGTTTATTATCTATTATGTGGCCAAAAGGAGTTCAACCAAAAACTTTAAAACCTGAAGTTTTTGTAAGTAATAATGTTGTCACTGTAAAATCTAGCACTTTGGGCTCTTCCATTGGATACATTTTATCTGATGAAGATTTTGATCCTAGTCTTGATGATGGCTGGAAGTTATATCATGAGCCAGTAATCGTGAATAAACGTTATATTTATGTATTATCAACAAGGCTTGGTTTTGAAGATAGTGATATAATTAAGATCAAATTATAGAATATGAAAAGATTTTTACTATCATTTTTTCTCCTTTTTCCTCTAACATTTTTAAGTGCTCAAAAGAATATTCTTTTCATATCAGTTGACGATTTAAAACCAATGTTTAAATCTTATGGTCACCAGGATATGATTACTCCAAATATTGATGCACTAGCAGCAAAGGGCACATCATTTCTTAATACTTCTACCCAACAAGCTATTTGTGCTCCATCCAGGGCAAGTCTTCTCACTGGTTTATACCCTGATAATACAAGAGTATGGGATTTAGAAACTCAAATAAGAGACGAGAATCCTAATGTTGTTACTTTACCTCAACATTTTAAGAATAATGGTTATTATTCCGTTGGGCTAGGAAAAATATTTGATAGTAGGTCCGTTGATAACGGCTATGACTCAAAATCTTGGTCAACTCAATTTTTACAAGGAATGCCTAATCAGTATTACTTTAGTAATGATGCTGGAAAATCAGGTTACCAAGATCCATTAGTACACCAAGCTATTAATCAGTATAATAGTTACATATCTTCAAATAATATTACTTCATTCAACGGAAAGAGAGAGGCAAGAAAGCTTTTCCCACTTTGTAAGCCATCAACAGAGGGTAATCAGGATCTCCCAGATGATGGATACGTTGACGGAGCAAGGACAAACTACGCTATGATAAAGATGGAAGAGGCTGCAAACTCTGGAAAACCTTTTTTTCTAGCTGTTGGATATACCAAACCGCACCTTCCTTTTGTTGCACCTAAAAAATATTGGGATCTGTATGATAGAAATAATATTTCTATTCACCCTGAACAAGGTAGAGACAGTAGCATACCATCAATTGCATTTCACAATAATCATGAACTTGTAAATAGTTATTCAGATATTCCAATAAACGGTAACATCACTATTGATAAACAAAAAGAATTGATTCATGGTTATAAAGCTTGCGTTTCATATGTAGATGCGCAGGTTGGAAAGTTATTGTCAAAGCTAGATGAGCTTGGATTATCAGATAACACAATTATTGTATTGTGGGGTGACCATGGTTGGCATCTTGGTGACCACGGTCTATGGATCAAGCACACAAATTTTGAGCAGGCAGTTAGTTCACCTATGATAATATACTCACCCGATCACGGAATAGAAAACAATAAAACAAACTCACCAGTTGAACTTCTTGATATTTATCCTACTCTGTGTGACTTGGCGGGTATAAGCATACCAAGTGAAGTTGAGGGAAGATCAATAAAAAAAATTATGTCTGACCCGAACCATAAGGTCAGACACGCGGCTCTTGCTCAATATACGAGAATGTCAGGTGGTAATAGAGTTATGGGGTATTCACTTAGAGATGAAAGGTATAGATATACAAAATGGGTACAGATGGATTATAGATCAGGTGAGAGATATGGAAATACAATTGCTTGTGAGTTGTATGATTATGAGATAGATTACGATGAAAAAATTAATAGGTGTTCAGATTCAAACTACTCTAATATTATTGATCAGTTTGAGCTTGAATTCAAGAGAAGGAATATTGCTCAAAGTTCACCATCTAGTTTTATTTCTGTAAGTACCTGCTCTGAATCATATATCGCTCCTGATAATAACGAATATTTTGAGAGTGGAATTTATACAGCATCATTGGTTGCAAAAAATGGTATGGATAGTATTATTACAATTGAATTATCTTTAGATGGTCAATTGACTAATAATGTTTATGACTCAGAGGGAAAATTATATGCTGAGCAACTAGATTCTGATTATCAGTGGTATGATTGTTCAAATAATCAAGCAATTTCAGGTGAAACGAGTAGATCTTTCCAGCCAAAAGAATCTGGAAGTTATTACGTGATAATAAGTAACCCTGATTGCGGACAAGTTCAGTCAGAATGTATTTCATATAATCAAGTTTTATCTATTGAAAGAAAAGAAATTAAAAATTATAGTTTATTCCCAAATCCTGTTGATAAAAATTTGCATATTCATTTAGATAAAGTTTACAAGGAAATCAAGATCAAACTTGTTGATGTTACCGGTAAAACTTTTGATGATAAAGAATTTAAAAATAAATCAAAGGTTTCTGTTGATGTGTCAAGACTAACAGGTCAATTCGTTTTTCTTATTAGTTTAGATGGAGTTGAACAAAAAAAGACAAGTATTATCATTCAGTAGCATCAACCGACTTTCTCCAGTTCTTTACCATTTCATATAATTCATCTCTTTTCTGAGGCATTATATCAGATAAATCATTAGTCTCTCCTTGATCTTCCTTCAAATTATAAAGTTCAATCCTACCTTCTCTATAAAAGTCAAGCAACTTAAAATCACCAAGTCTAACAGTGGTATTTGCAAGGTCTCCTGTGCTTTTTGGTCTTGGTCTTGGTGAATGCCAGAAAACGGGTCTTTTACTGTTGTCTTGAAATTTTCCCATGAGTGAATTTTTGAAACTTATCCCATCTAAATGCTTGTCATTCATCAGCTTGATACCTACAAGGTCAAGTAGTGTAGGAAAGTGATCGGTTCCTGTCACCAAAGTATTAGATAAACCTTTTTTTATTTTGTCTTCCCATACCACAAATAGTGGAACTTTGATTCCACCCTCATAATTATGTCCCTTTCCAGCTCTAAGAGGTAAATTGGAGGTAGCAAGAGGTCTTCCGTTACCTCTGTTAGAAAGTCCTCCATGATCTGATGTAAATACAATTATTGTATTTTCATATAAACCATTATTTTTAAGAAAATCGATAACTCTTCCAAAATTATTATCAAGATTCTCAATCATAGCAGCGTATATATGATTGTCTTGTCTCAATTTGGTTTCTCCTGTTGTAGACTCAAATGAAAATGGATTTTTTAAATTTTTTCCTTCATATAACCTTTCAGCTTTAGCTTTATATTTTTCTTCTAAATCCAGTTTCCCTTCAAAAGGTGTATGAACCTCGTAGTGTGACAGGTAAATAAAAAAAGGTTTTTTGCTTTTTTTGCTAACATAATTCTTATCAATCCAGTCTAATGTTAGATCTGTAAGTTGGTCTGTCAGATGATATCCTTTTTCTACTTCTGGAAGTTTTGTAATATCTGGAGCGTTTTCATTTCCCCTTCCTCTGGTCTGGATATTATACGGATAGAAATATGACTTTGGAACTCCTGAATCTCCTCCACCATAATTTTGATCAAATCCTTGTTCTTCAGGTGATGATCCACTCTTTCCTCTTGACAGATGCCATTTACCTGCAATGAATGTTGAGTAACCGTTATCTTTAAGAGCTTCAGCTATGGTGTACTCAGAACTTTTTAGTTGTGATCCTGGACCAGGACTTTTAGTTCTTGCAGGGTATTTTCCAGTCATTATACCATACCTAGACGGAACGCATCTTGGATGAGAGGAGTATGCTGAACTAAATATCATTCCTCTTTTTGATAGTGAGTCAATTACTGGGGTCTCGTAGAATTTAGATCCCTGGAACCCAAGATCATACCATCCTAAGTCATCAACAAGAAAGAAAAGAATATTTGGTTCTTTAGATTGAGAAATTGCATTGGAGCAGTTTACATTAAATAGCAGCGTAAGTAAAAAAAGTCTAAGTCTCATTTGATTTTTATTGATACCATAAATCTAATCTTTTACTCTACTTTTAACATTTTTTCTCACTTTTTTTTTCTTATCTATATGATATAGATTTACAATAAATTGGATAATGTCAAGATCTGTAATCTTTCTTTTTACTATTTTAATCTCACTAATTTCTTGTCAGGTTTCGGATAATAGTAAGGATGAAAATGGTCCAAACATAATATTTATTTTTGCTGATGATCTTGGGTATGGTGACCTCAGCTCATTTGGAGCTAATGATATATCTACTCCTAATATTGATTTTATTGCAGATAACGGAATAAAGTTTACTGACTTCTACTCTGTGTCCTCCGTTTGTACACCTTCGAGAGCAGGAATGTTAACCGGTAGGTTACCGCAAAGATTTGGCCTCAATGGTGTTCTTTTTCCTGATAGCCACACGGGAATGCCAAGTTCAGAGTATACCATTGCAGAACTTCTAAGAGATAATGGTTACAACACTGGTATTGTTGGTAAGTGGCACTTGGGTCACAAGCACGAATACCTCCCACTTCAGCAAGGTTTTGATTCCTTTTTTGGAATTCCTTACAGTAATGATATGGCGAGTACAGTATATTTTAGAGGTAACGAAGTGGTTGATCATTTTCCAGATCAATCTTTAATGACAAAAAAGTTAACTGAAGAATCAATAAAATTTATTGAATCCAATTCTGAGAATAAGTTTTATTTATATCTGGCACATCCGATGCCACATGTTCCTATTTATGCATCTGAGGATTTTATTGGCTCTTCTGAAAGAGGGCTCTATGGTGATGTGATACAAGAACTAGATTGGAGTGTTGGAAAAATTATAGAGAAATTAAGAGAGAAAAATTTGCTTGATAATACCATGATTATTTTTAGTAGTGATAATGGTCCATGGCTTACTATGAAGGAGATGGGTGGCTCATCAGGAAACTTAAGAAATGGAAAAATGTATACTTTTGAAGGGGGCATGAGGGTTCCTACTCTTGCCATGTTAAGTGGAGTAATTCCACCTGGAACTATAAGCAATGAGATCACAAGTCAATTAGACTGGTTCCCAACTCTTGCATCATTAACAAATTCTAAAATACCTGATGATATAATTCTTGATGGTATCAATATAGAAGTATTATTTAATGGTCAAAACCTGAACTATGATAGGGACTATTTATACTTTGATTACGAAAGATTGGAGGGTTATAGAAAGGGTGACTGGAAAATTAAATTACCTTATGGTGGTTGGCCGGGATCCTGGTATAAAAGTCCGATTGATGCACACGACACTCTTCTCTTTAATATGAGTAATGATCCTGGTGAAAAAAATAATATATTTGAAGATAACAAAGAGTTGGCAAGAAATCTTGCTAGCTCAATGACTAAAAAATATAATGAGCTTGGCGAATTGCCTAGTTCAATTATAATTAGAAGTGACGCAGACGAGAGTCATTTAAGAGAACTAGATATAAAAAAGTAAGATGAAGTTTTTTTCAATATTCCTAACATTATTTTTTCTATTAAACATTAACTCAAACTCTCAAATTGTTTCAGATACATGGGAGAATTGTTCTAAGTATCTGGGTAACATATCTAGGGATTTATCTTCATCAAATATTACTACAACACCTGAAAATTGGCTTACGTATTGGAATCAGGTAACTCCTTCAAATGCTGGAAAATGGGGATTTATTGAAGGGCAGAGAGACGTTATGAGGTGGGACGGACTTGATAAGGCATACCAACTTGCAAAGGATAATGGACTTAAATTTAAACAACACACTCTGATTTGGGGTAACCAGCAGCCAGCATGGATGGATAACTTATCAGCTGAGGAACAGTTAGAGGAAATCGAAGAGTGGATTAGTGAATTTTGTAAAAGATATCCAGATACTGATCAGATTGATGTTGTTAATGAAGCAAGAGCTAATAAACCAGACGGTGGAAAGAAACAAGATGGGTCTTACAGAGCAAATTATATAGATGCTCTAGGTGGGTTGGGAGACACTGGTGTCGATTGGGTTATTAAAGCTTTTGAGCTTGCAAGAAAACACTGTCCAAACGCAGAACTTATCTTGAATGATTATGGAATTTTAAATAGTCAGGGCAATAGAAATGAACATATTGCAATTGCAAATATTCTTAAAAATAAAGATCTAATTGATGCTATTGGTGTTCAAGGTCATTCATTTACGATTGAAAAAATGACACCAAACCAGATGAAATTTTCTCTTGATCAACTTGGAGCTACCGATCTTCCAATTTATATCTCAGAGTTAGATATCGACGCTGAAGGCACTAATGCTGAGAATACACAGCTAACAAGGTATCAGAATTTGTTTCCTGTTATGTGGGAGCATCCTGATGTAGCTGGAATAACCCTGTGGGGATACGTTAAGGATCACATGTGGAGAGAGACTGCTTATCTTGTGCACGGTGAGAATATTGGTGCTAATGAAAGACCAGCTATGGAATGGATAAAAGCATATGTTAATAAATCAAATTCCGGTTGCGATAATACAGGTCCAATACTTTCCTTTGAAGTTGAAAATTTAGAATTCGGAATTTATCCTAATCCAGTTAAAAGAGGTTCAAAAATTAATATCGTATCAACTCAAGATGTTAAAAGCATTCACATAGTGTCCAAAGACGGACGACTTGTATACGCAAAAAAACTTGGGGATAATGTTTCTGATATTAAAATTGATTTACAAGAAGGTCTTTACATTATCGAAGCCCACAAAAAAGATGGTATGAAGTTATATAAAAAGTTACTAGTAAGATAATTTCTATTTAATCACAAGTTCCTTCAGTCCACTTTGTAACTCCATTCCCCTCTGCTACACACGGATTGGCATGTGTTATACCGTCACATCCACAAACAGGTCTGTATTCCTTTGTACAAGCTTTATTAGGATCTATCAAATTTTCATTTATACATGTATCTGGCTCTGAACAGCAGTCCGTATCAGAAGAACAACTTATTAAAAATAACGTAACAATAATGTGGGTAATTTTCATCCACGTAATATAAAAATTTGATAATAAATAATTTATAATATTTAATATTTTAATGTTATCACATCTTTTTTTACAAAAATTTTAACTTTAAGCTGATTTTTTCTTATTTTAATAAGAAAAGCTCTCTTTTTTTTAAATTCATATAATTTAACAAATGAGTTCTAAAAATAGTCTTTACAGGAAAAGATTCGAATCGGATGCGTGCGGTATTGGATGTGTTGCAAATATTGATGGTACAAGATCCAATGATATTATAGCTAACTCCTTAACAGTTCTAGAGAACATGAGTCATAGGGGAGCTACAGGTAATAACAAAAAAATAGGAGATGGTGCAGGTCTTAAAACTCAAATTCCACATAAGTTACTTTTAGATGAACTTTCACAAAAAAATATTTTATTACCATCTCCAGGAAAATATGGTCTTGGAATGTTTTTTCTACCTAATAATACAAAAGACTATAATACATCTATAAAAATTTTTGATGATGCTTTTAAGAAATTTGGTTTTTCAATCATCTATAAGAGAGAAGTTCCAACTAATAAGAATGATTTATGTAAGTCCAGTTTTAATTTCATTCCTAAAATAGAACAGTGGATAATTAAACCGAATAACTATTTTAAAGATGAAGATGAATTTAATAAAGGACTGTACATATCAAGACGACACATTGAAAATGTGATTCGTAATCATAACAATAAAAACTTGTCAAATTCAGTTTATATTGCTTCTCTTTCAACTAATACAGTTGTATATAAGGGACAATTAACAACACACCAGGTTAGAACATTTTATCCCGACCTATCAAATCACCTTTTTGAAAGTTGTTTTTCAATTGTGCATTCTAGATTTTCTACAAATACATTTCCATCCTGGAAGTTGGCTCAGCCATTTAGGTTTATTTCTCATAACGGAGAGATTAATACATTACAAGGCAATTTGAATTCTTTGAAATCTGCTGAGTCTAGATTTGAATCAAAGCTATTTACTAATGAAGAGTTAAATATTATTAGACCAGTTACATCTAATGATCAATCAGATTCTGCATCCCTAGATAATTTAATAGAGTTGTTGTCATTTTCTAATATAGACATTGACGAGATCATGATGATGTTAATCCCTGAAGCCTGGGACAATGATGATACAATGTCTGATTCTAAGAAATCTTTTTATGAGTTCAAATCATCAATTATTGAACCATGGGATGGTCCAGCAGCAATTATATACACAAACGGAAAAAGTATAGGATCAATTCTAGATAGAAATGGACTCAGGCCGATGAGATATACTATTACTGAAGACAATAGAATCATTTTAGCTTCAGAGACTGGTGTTTTAGATATTGAACCAAGTAACATAAAAGAAAAAGGGAACCTTAGATCAGGAAAAATATTAAGTATAGATTTTACAAGAAATAAGGTAAAGTTTGATCAAGAGATAAAGAACACAATATGTAATAGAGAGCCTTATAATAACTGGCTAAAGAAAAACAGAATAACTGCCGACATGTTACCTAAGAAAAAATCGAAATTTAAAAAGATTAATGATCTTGATTTAGAAAGGTTTCATAAGGTCTTCGGTTATTCAAAAGAGGATATTGAGAAAGTCATATATCCTATGACTGAGAATGCAAGTGAGCCAATTGGATCAATGGGAAATGACACTCCAATTGCAGTACTAAGTAAGAAGCCAAAACACATTTCAAATTATTTTAAGCAGCTATTTGCTCAAGTCACTAATCCTCCCATAGATCCTATAAGAGAAAAAGATGTTATGTCATTGATTACCCATTTAGGAAATGTTTCTAATTTACTATCTCAGAAGGATACGGACTGCAGAAACATCATGCTGGAGTCACCAATCTTAAATGACGAAACTCTTGAGAAAATTAGATCTATTGATATTTTTAATTTACAGTCAAAGACAATTAATGCTTATTATAAGGTTGACAAAAAAGGAGGAAACCTTAAGAAGGCTTTGAATAGATTATGCAGGTATGTTGATGATGCTATTGATGATGGTTATGAATTTATTATTATCAGTGATCGTTTTTTAGATTCATCCCATGCACCAATTCCAAGTCTATTATCATGTTCTTGCATTCATAATCATTTAATAAGATCTGGTAAAAGAGGAAAAGTTGGATTAATTGTTGAGTCTGGAGATGCATGGGAGGTTCATCATTATGCTACACTTCTGTCTTTTGGAGCTAATGCAATAAATCCATATATGGCTTTTGCCACAATTAGAAAATTACGCGAATCTAATTCTTCATCTGATATAAAAAAATTAAAAACTTTAAAGAATAATTACATTAACTCTATAGAAAAAGGACTACTCAAAGTTTTTTCTAAAATTGGTATATCCACTCTTAAATCATACCAAGGATCTCAATTATTTGAGATTATTGGTATAAATAGAAATACTGTCGATCAATATTTTACATCTACCACTTCAAGAATTCAAGGTCTTGGTATTAATGACATTGAGAGAGAAAATAATAAAAAGCATTTTCATGCATACAACCACGAACAAACTGATCTAGATGTTGGAGGTCTACTAAGCTGGAAGAAAGAAGGTGAGAAGCATGCTTTTAACCCCGAGACAATTTCTCTTCTTCAACACAGTACTATAAAAAATGATTATAGTCTATTCAAAAAATATTCATCAAAGGTCAATCACCTCAATAAAACATCAATCAGAAGCAATTTTGATTTTAACTTTATCAATGATTCTATTCCACTGTCTGAAGTAGAGTCGTCAAAAAATATATACAAGAGGTTTGCAACTGGGGCTATGTCTTTTGGATCAATTTCTCATGAGGCCCATACTAACTTAGCAATTGCCATGAACAGACTTGGAGGGAGAAGTAACTCTGGTGAAGGCGGTGAGGATGAGGTAAGATTCAAAATCAAAGAAAATGGAGATAATTTAAGTTCAGCCATAAAACAAATTGCATCTGGTAGATTTGGTGTCACTATAAATTATCTAAATAATGCCAAAGAAATTCAAATCAAAATGGCTCAAGGAGCAAAGCCAGGTGAGGGCGGTCAGTTACCAGGTCATAAGGTTGATGACTGGATAGCTAGGGTACGAAATTCTACACCTGGTGTAGGATTGATTTCACCTCCACCTCATCACGATATATATTCTATTGAGGATCTTTCGCAATTAATTTTTGATCTAAAAAATGCGAATAGGGATGCAGATATAAGTGTAAAACTTGTTTCTAAAGCTGGTGTTGGTACTATAGCTGCAGGGGTAGCAAAGGCCAAATCTGATAAAATTTTGATATCTGGGTATGATGGTGGAACAGGCGCCTCTCCCATATCTTCCATACAGCATGCTGGGCTCCCTTGGGAGTTAGGCCTGTCAGAGACCCAACAAACACTTATGAAAAATGGATTAAGGTCTAGAGTAAAACTGCAGGTTGACGGACAGATAAAAACCGGAAGAGATCTTGCAATAGCTTCAATTCTTGGAGCAGATGAGTGGGGGATATCAACTGCTGCTCTAATATCTCAAGGTTGTATAATGATGAGAAAATGTCATCTGAATACATGTCCTGTTGGTATTGCAACACAAGATAAAACTCTAAGAAAAATGTTTAATGGGGAAGTTGATCACATGGTTAACTTGATTCATTTCTTAACTGAAGAATTAAGAGAAATTATGGCAAGTTTAGGAGTGAGAAAGGTTGACGATCTTATTGGAAACACAAAACTTCTAAAGCAAAGAAACAATCAGCACTGGAAGACAAAAAATTTAGACCTTAACCCAATACTTTTCTCTCAATTAGATAAACCTAAAAATTATTATAATTCATCTCATCAGAAAGATTTTCTCTCAGATCAATTAGATTACGTTCTTCTTGAGAAAATAAAAGATACTTTAGATAATCCATCTGTTAGATCTAATGTCTCTACTCTGATAAAAAGTACAGACAGGGCGGTAGGTACAATAATATCTAGTGAAATATCTAGAAAATTTGGTTCAGAAGCAATTAGTGAAGACTCTATAAATATTAATTTTATTGGATCCGCAGGTCAAAGTTTTGGTGCTTTTGGAAGTAAAGGATTGACATTAAAAATTGAAGGTGACTCTAATGATTATTTTGGAAAGGGACTTTCTGGTGCTAAATTAATTATCAGACCTCCCAAAGAATCTAGATTCGTCGCTAATGAGAATATGATTATTGGAAATGTAGCACTTTACGGTGCAACCTCTGGTAGTTGCTTCATAAATGGAAAAGCTGGTGAAAGGTTTTGTGTTAGAAATTCCGGTGTAGATGTTGTAGTTGAAGGTGTTGGTGATAACGCTTGCGAGTACATGACCGGAGGGGTTGCTCTTATACTTGGAAATATTGGTAAAAACTTTGGAGCTGGTATGAGCGGAGGTATAGCATATATTTATGGAAATAAAAATTTAAATAATTTCAATAAATCATCTATTGATCTGGTAAATACTAACGAAGAAGATATTAAAAAAATAAAAGCACTTCTTCATTCACACAGAAAATATACCGATAGTCATTTAGCTTCATTTATACTTGACGATATTCAAAACCAAAAAAATAATTTTACTAAGGTATATCCTAAAGAGTTGAGGAGGATTCACGAGAAAAATAAAATTCATGCAAATGGTTAAACCTGGCTTCATTAAATACAAGAAAAAAAATCCATCCCTTACCAAGGTTGATAAAAGGTTAAAGAACCACAGTGAATTTCAATCTTTATTATCGGATAACGATCTAAGAAATCAGTCAGACAGATGCATGGATTGCGGTACACCTTTCTGTCACTCATCCTGCCCACTAGGAAATATGATACCGGAGTTTAATTCTGCAGTTTCAGATAATAATTGGAAAGAAGCGTATGAAATTTTAGTCTCTACAAATAACTTCCCTGAATTCACTGGGAGAATCTGTCCAGCACCTTGTGAGCATTCATGCGTCTTGGGTATAAATCAAGATCCTGTTAGTATTGAAAATATTGAAAAACAAGTTATTGAAAAAGCCTTCTTGAAGGGATATGTGAAGCCAACAAAGAAAAAAAAATTATCTAATAAAAAAATTGCAGTGGTTGGATCAGGACCAGCTGGTTTAGCATGTGCAGATCAGTTAAATAAAAATGGGTACCAGGTTACCGTTTATGAGAAAGATGAAAAAATAGGTGGTTTATTAAGGTTTGGGATTCCTGATTTTAAGTTAGAGAAGAAAATAATTGATAGAAGAGTTAAAATTTTAGAGGAAGAGGGTGTAAACTTTCTTACAAAAATGTGTATTGGGGAAAATATATCTATTGAAAGACTTGACTCTGAATATGATGCTGTTGTTTTATGTGTAGGATCAACAGTTCCAAAAGATATAATTTTAGAAGGAAGAGATCTATCTGGAATACACTTTGCAATGGATTTTCTAACAATGCAAAATAAAATCAATTCTAAAATAAAAACTGATGTTGACATTAGCGCTAAGGATAAAAATGTTATTGTATTAGGAGGTGGTGATACTGGTTCAGATTGTATAGGCACAAGTAATAGGCAAGGGGCAAAATCAGTTTTACAACTTGAACTTCTACCTAGACCACCGCTGGAGAGAGACGATTCAATGATGTGGCCACTTTTTGCAAGTACCTTTAAAACGTCATCATCTCATGAAGAGGGATGTGATAGGAAGTGGGGAGTTATGGCGAAAGAATTTGTTGGTAAGGATAGTATTGAATTTGTAAAAACGGTTGATATATCTTGGGACAAGGATAAAAAAAGTTTTTATCCTATAAAGAATTCTGAGAAGTTAATTCCATGCGATTTATTGCTTATTGCAATTGGATATGAAAAACCAAATCTATTTTTCGATGATCAATATTCTATTGAGACATCATCTGATGGAACTATCCGAGCAAATGAAAAAAATTATTTAACCTCAAGAAAAAAATTCTTTTCTTGTGGAGATTCCAGAAGGGGTCAGTCACTTGTTGTCTGGGCTATAAAAGAGGGTAGAGACTGTGCTCATTCCGTACATAAATTTTTAAAGAAAAAACAATTAACACAAAATGATTAAAATATTATTTTAATTAAACCTTTATTATGTATTTACTATCAATTAATTCTGGTGATACCGCGTGGATGTTAATCTCGTCAGCACTTGTGATGCTTATGACTCCGGCAGGTCTTACCTTATTTTATGGTGGTCTGACTCAAAGAAAAAGTGTTTTAAACACAATTGGCATGAGTTATACTGCTTTCTGTACAGCCTCGGTTGTTTGGGTTGTAATTGGTTATTCAATTGCTTTCTCTGATGGCAATCAGTATTTTGGTTATTTGGATCATTTTCTTTTGAATGGTATAGGAGTAAATGATGTTTCCGGCACCATACCTACTCTTTTGTTTGTATTTTTTCAAGGAACTTTTGCAGCAATAGCTGTGGCACTAGTAAGTGGATCAATTATAGAGAGGGTTAGATATTCAACCTGGTTTGTATTCTCAATATTATGGGTAGTTCTTGTTTACTCTCCAATTACTCACTGGGTTTGGGGTGGTGGTTTCCTTGCTAGTTTAGGCGAATTAGATTTTGCTGGTGGTACAGTCATCCATGTTAATGCAGGAGTATCAGGACTGGTGCTAGTCTATTTACTTGGTAACAGGTCAGGATTTAAAAATACTTCAGTCAGACCTGCATCTGTAAAATTAATGATTCTCGGATCTGCACTCTTATGGTTTGGATGGTTTGGATTTAATGGAGGCAGCCAACTTGCAGCAGATGGTATAGCTGCTAATGCTCTTCTTGTAACTAATGTGGCAGCTGCTTCAGGTGGTTTGGGGTGGTTACTTATTGAGTGGTTTTCTACTAATTCAAAACCAACTTTGATTGGTAGCGCATCGGGTGTTATTTCAGGTTTAGTTGGAATTACTCCTGCAGCTGGATTTGTTGATGTATCAGGAGCTTTAGTCATTGGTTTTGGATCAGGAATAGTAGGTTATCTTGGAGTAGTAAAGCTAAAGCAGTGGTTAGGGTATGATGATACTCTTGATGTTTTTGGAATACATGGTCTAGCTGGTGCCTTTGGTGCTATTATGACTGGAGTCTTTGCAAATCCAAATATCAATGAAGCTGGAGTTGGATTACTTTACGGCAATCCAGATCAAGTACTTATTCAATTGGCAGGGGTTTTAGTTGTCTCAGCTTATTCTGCTATAGCAACATTTGTTATTTATAAAGTAATATCGATATTTTTTGGTTCGGGTAGAGTTTCAGAAGAAGTTGAATCAGAAGGTATGGATATGGCATACCACGGTGAGAAGGGGTTTGATATAAGTGAGTAATTAAAAAAATGTTAGGGCAGAGAGATTTTCTCTGCCTTAACTACTATGTTTTAATGGGTTCCAATCATCTATAAACTTTTTACCAGACTTATTCGCATCTTCTTCAATTCTTGTTCCCATAGAGTCGTTCCATCTATTTAAAAAACCAAACAATGATATAACTCCTAAGATTTCCACTATTTCTCCATCGTCCCAATGTTCTCTTAATTCATCCGATATTGCTTGGTCAACCCGATTAGGAATACTAGATGCTGCTATAGCAAATTCAAATGCTACCTTCTCTTTCTCCTTAAAATTTTTACTAGTTCTGAAATCCCAAATATCGTTTAGTTGATCTTGGTTTGCTCCATACCTTTCAGCAGCTCTAATAGTGTGAGCACGGCAATAATTACAACCGCTGACTGTGCTTGCAATATATCCAATAAGTCTTTTCATCTTACTTGATAATCTTCCTTTATTTTCCATAACTGCCTTGTTAAGATTGATAAAAGCGTAAGCAATTTCAGGTCTTATAAACATTGTTTTTACACTGTTTGGGCAGAAACCGAGTGTTTCATCATAAAATTTAATTAGTTTTTTGAGTTCTGGAGACTCTTCCTTCAAAGGTGATACAAGAGGTTTCTTCATATTATTATTATTTTTACTTATAAATTACTGTTATGATAAAAAAAATTATTTGTTTTTATTCATTATCTGTATTATTAATTTTTTCATCCTACTCCCAAAAGTTTGAGCTTGGACTAAAAGCCGGACCTAATTTTGCTTCACAGAAAATTTCTACTATTACAAATCCCCAGTCAATAACTGGATATCATCTTGGTGGATTTATGTATCTCAAATTACCAATATTATTTGGAATTCAAGTAGAGGGTCAATATTCTAAATTAGGCAGTGAGTTTCAAATTAATCAATTAATCAATAAAAACAATTTAGGCTATATCAATATTCCTGTATTGATTAGAAATGATTTCGGCCCATTAAATCTTCATTTCGGTCCTCAATTTGGTATAATGACTAATGCTCTTGATGAATTAAAAAACTCTATTAAATCCCAATTTCTTGATAGAGATTTTAGTCTAATTTTAGGTCTTGGTTTGAGGTTGCCTGCAAACTTTGGTTTGACAGTTAGGTATGTTAAGGGTCTAAAAAATATATCGGATATAAATGTATCGAATACCGAAACAAAAAATACTGTAATTCAAGTTTCTCTTAAGTATTCAATTATACAATTAGGTATAAAAAAAAATAAAAAAAATGAGTGAAATATCTTTTAGAAAAGTTCAGGAAACCGATATGGAGGAAGTTTCATCTCTGTTGAATCAATTAAAAAAAATTGATCTTAATAAAATTGACTACAAAGAGGCTTGGTCAAATTTTATTTCCAATACAGGTTCAAATTCTATAGTGGGTGTTTATAATAATAAAATAGTTGCATACGGAAGTATAGTAGTTGAAAATAAGATAAGGGGAGAGGTAGCAGGTCATATAGAAGATATAGTCGTAGACACTAGCGTAAGAGGAAAGATGTTGGGTGTAAAATTGGTTAAAGAGTTAGTAGAAATTGGTAAAAATTTGGGTTGCTATCGAATAACATTATTTTGTGACAAAAAACTCATTAAATTTTATGAGAGAAATGGCTTCAAGGTTAATAATGTAATAATGAAAAAATATTTGAACTAGTAATCAAGAAACAGTTTAAAATTAAACGTCAAAAAAATCTCTTTTCATTACTCCACAGTGACAGATTTTGCCAGGTTTCTAGGCTTGTCTACATCACATCCCCTTAGCAAAGCGCAGTGATAAGCTAAAAGTTGGAGAGGGATTTGATTAATAATCGGGGTAAAATCTTTTGAGGTAGAAGGAACTGTAATAGAAAAGTCAAGGTAGTCTTTCACGTGCTCATTTTCCTTATCAATTATACCAATTACTATTGCATTTCTAGATCCTACCTCTCTTATATTACTAATCATTTTATCGTACTCATCACTTTTTGTACAAATTGCAATAACTGGCATCTCTTTGTCTATGAGTGCTATTGGTCCATGTTTCATTTCGGCAGCCGGATATCCTTCTGCGTGAATATATGAAATCTCTTTAAGTTTAAGTGCTCCCTCAAGAGCTACAGGAAAGTTATTTCCTCTTCCAAGGAAAAGAGAATGATTCTTTTTGAATATCTTCCTAGAAATTTTTTTTATTTCTTTCTCTGACTTAAGTACTTCTTTAATTTTATTTGGAATTCTTTTTAGTTCCGAAACCATCTTAAGGTATTTTTTTTCGCTGATATTTTTTTTCAGAAATGCTGCCTTAATTCCAATCATTAACAATACCATAAGCTGTGAAGTGAAAGCCTTCGTACTAGCAACTCCAATTTCTGGTCCGGCATGGAGGTAACACCCCTCGTCAGTAAGTCTTGCTATTGAAGAACCTACCGCATTAACAATACCAAGAACAATTGCACCCTTCTTTTTTGCAATTCTTGTTGCCTCAAGGGTATCGGCCGTCTCACCTGATTGTGATATTACAAAAACCACATCGCCCTCATTAATTATTGGAAATCTGTATCTGAATTCAGATGCATATTCAACTTCAACAGGTACCTTCAAATATTTTTCAAAAAAGTATTCAGCTACAAGCCCTGCATGCCAGGACGTACCACATCCAATTATTATTATTCTTTTAGTATTTAAAAGAGGTTTGGTATATGATTGTATCCCACCTAAAGTTATTTTATCATCTTTTATTCTTCCTAACATAGTCTGGCTAAGTGAATCAGGTTGTTCCATAATTTCTTTAAGCATGTAGGTCTCATAATTTCCCAATTCTACTTTTTGCAACTCGACATCAACTTTTTTAAATTTTTTAGGTACTTTATTCAATTCGAAGTCTAATACTTCAAATTCATTTTTATTAATTTTTAGAAGTTGACCATTATCTAGGTATATTATTTTTTTTGTGTATTCGATTATTGGCGTTGCATCGGAAGCAACAAAAAAGTTTTTTCCTTTTTTACCGAATGCTAAAGGACTTCCTTTCCTAGCTGCATACATTACCTCGGGGTCAGACTTTTTAATTAAAACAATTCCGAATGCACCTTCGAGCCTACTTAGAGCGTAAGATATTCCTTTATCAATATTCTTTGAATTCGATACGCACTCCTCAATAAAATTTACAAGAATTTCTGTGTCTGTTTCTGTATAAAATTTATATCCTTTCTCTAATAGAATTTTTTTTAATTCTTTATAGTTTTCAATTATCCCATTGTGAACAACTGCAAATTCTCCATTAAATGATTTTATAGGATGAGCATTAATATCGTTAGGTTCTCCGTGTGTAGCCCATCTGGTATGACCTATAGCAATAGAAGGTTTAATTTTGGTTTCGTTAAATCTTTTCTCAGTTTTTCTTACTCTACCTTTCCACTTGAAAGTTTTTATCTCATTTTCATGAATAACCCCGATACCACAGCTATCGTACCCCCTGTACTCAAGAAGTTTTAGTCCATCAAAAATAACATCTGATGTTTTATTTTTATCACCCTTAAAAGCTACTATCCCACACATTATTGAAAACTTTTTTCTCTGTAATTTATTTTATTTAAATCTAGAAAGTATCTGTAAAAATTAAGTCTCGTTTTAAACTCATTAAAATCTCTATTTTTTCTTTTTGACCAAACAACCTCACTGAGTGCAGTCATTCTTGGTACACCCATGTACTCAACTTTTTCAGGAGTTTTTATGTATTCAGTCCATATATTTCCCTGGGCACCCATTATTCTACTTGCTTCATTTAAATCGATACCGCTAGGTACAGGTTCGTATGAATACACTTTTTCAAGGTCAATTAATCCACCAATAGCAATAGGTTCACCAGCTTTTGCCTGGTAATAGTCGAAGTACATGTGTGATGTTGGGGTCATTATTGCTTCATTTCCAGCTTTCACTGCTGTGATCCCTCCCTCTTCTCCTCTCCACGACATTACAATAGCATTTTCATTAAGTCCTCCCTCAATAATTTCATCCCAACCAATTAGTTTCTTACCATATTTTGATAAAATTTTTTCAACTCTTCCTGTGAAATAGCTTTGTAGACTGTCAACATCCTCAATCTCTAAGTTTATCATCAACTCTTGAATCTCAGAAGAATTTTCCCATTGTGTCTTCTTTGCCTCATCTCCACCTATATGAAAATATTCTGATGGGAAGATATCTTTTAACTCGACTATTAAATCTTCAATAAAAGAAAACGTTTTTTCTGTAGGTTTAAGAATTTCGTCTTGTATTCCCCAAATTCTTTTAACTTCAACTTTCTCACTACTTGTTCCAAACTCAGGATAAGAAGCTATAAGTGCCGATGTATGACCTGGCATGTCAACTTCTGGAATAATTTCAATATATCTCTCAGAGGCATATTGTACTATTTCTTTTATTTCATCTTGAGTGTAAAATCCTTGATGAGGTATACCATCGTACTTAGGATTATTTCCAGCAAATCGGTAATGACCTTTCAATGTTTCAGATCTATAAGATCCTATTTCTGTTAATAATGGATATTTTTTTATTTCAATTCTCCATCCTTGATCATCGGTCAAATGCCAATGAAATTTATTCATCTTGTGTAAAGCAATTATATCAATGAATTTCTTGATAAAATCAACCGGCATAAAATGCCTAGAGACATCGAGCATCATCCCTCTGTAAGAAAACCTTGGATAGTCTTCTATAATCATGGATGAGATATTGTATATATCTAATGTCTTCTTTTGTACTTCTTCTTTACCATAAAAATGTGCAGTCTCATTTATGTTCTTATAACCTTTAGTAGTAATATTAGCTGCATTAAAATCATTAACATTTGAACTCTTTAATTCGATTTTTTCAGTTTCTATTTCAACATCAAAATCATTAAAATTCTCTTCATCTCTTTCTCTTTTTGTAAAATGAATAATCTGTTTAAGTGACTGAATACCATAAAAGAGACCATTTTCTGTAGTTGCATGAACTTTCAAGTTTTCGTTAGGTATGATTGAAATTTTATATCCTTCATCGCCAAGATTATGTATATTTTCATCTACAACAAGCTCAATGTTAGATTTTTTATTTTGTTTTGATGTAGATACTTCGAAACCAGTTTCATTTTTTATGAATTTAATAAGATCAGTTATCTGTGGATTGGTAAGGCTTGACCCATTAACACTTAGTGATGTCTTCTTTGAAAGTCGAAACCCTGGTTTTTCTGTTTCAGGAAAAGTTATACTTTGAGGTTCTGGAAGAATATAGTTTTTTTGAGCAAAAGAGGTACTTATCGCTAAATAAAAAATTAAAAAAAAAGTGAAAATATTTTTATTTTTTCCTATCATAATAGAGGGCAAAAGTATCCTATATCATCAATTAATACAAAATTATTTACTTTTGCATCAAACTAAAATAAACTATTTCAAATGAAACTATTTCAAATTACATCATTAGTCTTATTAATATTTGGGTGCACTCCAAATGTTAAAGAAGAGCTAAATGCCGTTGACAATGAGGCAACCTTTAAATCAAATGTAAGTTCCTTCATGGAATTCACTGAACATTTTCGAAACGAGGACATGGACAAATTGATGGGCATGTTTGCTGATACAGTACTATGGAGCCCTCCAGTTTATAACGGTTATGAGTGGTTAGGTAAAGAAGCAATGATTCAAACTTTTGAAGGATATTTTAGAGAATATGATAACATATCATTTACTCCAGGTATTAATCTACCTAATGAAAATGTTGTAGACGGTTTCTGGGGAGGGTCTAATTTCAGATCAAATGGTTCAGAGTCTTCCTCTCAGCCAAGTATAAATCCAAATAATATACGGGTATATGGTACATGGAATTCAACCCATACTGAATCAGGAAAAGAAACCTTTAGTAAGTGGTATGCAATAATAAATTTTAATTCTGCCGGGAAAATTGTAAGGTTTAACGACTGGTTTAATGCAGATGGTTTAGAAAAGCAGATTGCTCAATAAAGAATTTTTTTAATTTAAACTTTTAACATGAAATACATAGTAAACTTAATTTTGATTGTTGTGCTTTTGTCTTCATGCTCTCAACAGACATGTGACACCAGTGCATTTGATGCTGGTATGGCTAAATTTGAAAGAAATAAAGCGATAGCAGATAAAACTTTTAACCTTTTCATAGCTAAAGATCTTGATGGTATGATGGATATGCACTCGGAGGATCTTATATGGTCTCCCGCAAGTACAAACGATACCCTTTCTAAAGCAGCATTTAGAGAAGGTATGGCTGGCTGGATGTCTGAATTTGAAGCCTTTCGTTTTGAGAATAGGCAATATTATCCAGGAGTTGGTGAAGACTTTATTCCTGATGGTTCGGTAAGAACATATGGTACATTCTATGGCACCCATAAATCAGGGAAACAGACAACAACAAAATACTATTCTGTAACCCAATTTAACGAGGAGGGAAAAATTACTGCTGACTTAGAATATTTTGATCTAGGTGGTGTATTTGATCAGCTGGAAGAATAATTTTTTTTTAATTACAGAAAAAAGGCAGGATATTTATTCTGTCTTTTTTTTTGTTTCAATTACAACAATTTAGGATGTTTATATTAGTATGATGAATAAGAAAGTAATCATTGAGTCCCCGGGCAGGATAAACATGATAGGAGAACATATTGATTATAACGGTGGATTGGTAATGCCAGCCGCAACAAATAAAAAGTTGATTGTAGAAATAGAAATTTCACACGAAAATAATTCTGTGGTAAGATCCAAGTTATTTGACGAATCTTTTGAAATAAATATTGATTCCATCAAAAAAAGTGATGTGGGTTGGCATAATTATATTTTAGGTATTCTTGATAACCTGACAACTAAGAGACGACTTCAGCTAGTTAATTTTAGTTGTGTTATTGGGGGAGATTTGCCAGTTGGTGCAGGAGTAAGTTCATCTTCTTCCTTGATCTGCGGTGTGCTTAAAGGCATCTCGTCAATAAATTCACTTGATATTAGTAATGAAGAAATTATTCAAATAGCTAGAGAAGTTGAACATGAGTTTATTGGAGTCAAAGGAGGTATAATGGATCAGTTTACTATCATCAATGGTAAAGAAAATAAATTAATTCTTCTTGACTGCAGTGATCTTTCACATAAGTATGTTGATGCTACTTTTGATAAGTACCAGATTTTACTGCTGAATACAAACGTAAAACATAATTTATCGGAAACCTCATATAATGACAGGGTTCTTGAGTGCTCTGAGGCATTAGAAATAATCAATAGAAAAAAAAATAAATACAAGTATCTTGTTGATGTACCATCTGATGTCTTACAAAATTTGAAGTCTGAGTTTCAAAAACATATTTTTAATAGAGCTCTTTATGTTATTGAGGAACAGAAAAGAGTGAGAGATGCATATAAAAGTCTTCTAGATAATGACATGATTTCTCTTGGAAAATTAATGTATGAATCACATTTTGGCCTGAAAAATTTATATGAAGTTAGTTGTAAAGAATTAGATTTTTTAGTTGAATATTCTACTATGAAGAGTTATGTAATAGGTTCAAGAATGATGGGTGGTGGCTTTGGTGGATGTGTAATTAATTTGATAGACAAAGATGAGACTGAAGGGTACATAAAAAATATATCAAGAAGTTATCAGGAGATATTTTCTATTAGTTTAGGATGTCATATAATTGATGTATCTGATGGGTTAAAATTAAGTATATGAATAAAGCAAATATTCTTGTTACCGGGGGACTTGGTTATATAGGTTCTCATACCAGTGTTGAATTAATAAATAATGGTTACAATGTAACAATAGTTGATAGTCTTATTAATTCTGAAAAATTTATACTGGAAAGAATTGAAAAAATTACTGGAGAGAAAATACCTTTCTATGAATTCGATATTACTAACTATAAAAAAACAAGTGAGTGTTTTACAGAAAATAATTTTGATTTCGTAGTTCATTTTGCGGCACTAAAGTCAGTTAATGAGTCAGTTAAATATCCTGATAAGTACATGAAAAATAATATAGATTCATTAAAGAATATTTTAAAATGTATTGAATCCCAAAATTTATCTGGCATTGTTTTTTCTTCTTCTTGTACCGTTTACGGACAACCTGATAATCTACCAGTTAATGAAAACTCACCATTTAAAAAACCTGAATCTCCTTACGCCGAAACCAAACAAATTTGTGAGAAATTGATAGAGAAGTTTAGCGAGGAAAAAAGAAAGCATGGGATTAGTCTAAGATATTTTAATCCAGTAGGAGCGCATAATTCATCATTGATTGGAGAAATTCCAAGGGGTATCCCTGACAATCTGGTTCCTTACATAACTCAATCGGCAATAGGAAAAAGAAAAAAACTCAAAGTTTTTGGGATGGATTACAAAACCTCAGACGGCACACCTGTTAGAGATTATATCCACGTAGTTGATCTTGCTAATGCTCATGTTCAAGCTTTAAATAGGTTGATAGAAAAAAAATCAAAGAAATTTTATGAATTTTTTAATGTGGGAACAGGAAGAGGATATTCGGTTTTGGAGGTTATTAAATCTTTTGAAAAGGTCAATAATATTAAATTACCTTACGAAATAGTTGGTAGGAGAGAGGGAGATATTGAAAAGATTTATTCTGATACAAATCTTTCTAGAAATGAACTTGACTGGAAGGCAGAAAGAAATCTTGATGAAATGATGAAATCTGCTTGGAAATGGCAAAAAACATTGAAAGATCTCGGCTCATAAAATGACATAATTATTTGATAATATTTTGGCAATAATTAGTTTTTAATTATCAAAAAATTATTGCAATTTTGTAACAGTTAACTAATTAATTGTTGTCGACGACCAAACCAGTACTAAACTACATGACAACTCTACTCTGAGTTAGTCTGATTTATGTAACTTGTTGGACAGTCAATAATTTAATTTTAATTGAATTAAGTTAAATTTTTAAACTAAACTATAATAAAGCAAATATGAGAAAGCTTTTACTATTAGTCCTGATGTTTATTTCAGGTATGAGCTATGCTTTAGCTCAAAGTGCTGTAACTGGTACAGTTACAGATGAAAATGGTGAAGGTATCCCAGGTGCCAATATTGTTATTAAAGGCACATCAAATGGAACAATTACGGATATGAACGGAGACTTTGCATTAAATGCTTCGTCGGATGATGTCCTAGTTGTAACATATGTTGGATATTCAACCATTGAAATTGCTGTGGGATCTCAATCGGAGATCAATATCTCTCTTGCAGAAGATATTGCCGCTCTTGATGAGATTGTTGTTACCGGTTACGGTACACAAGAAAGAAAAGAGATAACCAGTGCGGTTACTAGCCTCAATGAGGAGGACTTTAATAAAGGATTAGTAAGTAATCCAATGGGTCTCCTTGAAGGTAAAGTCGCAGGTTTATCTATTACAAAGCCAGGTGGCGATCCAAATGGTGGATTTACACTAAGGCTGAGAGGTATTTCAACTGTTGGTGCTAACGCATCTCCTTTAGTTGTTATTGATGGAGTTATTGGTGGAAACCTTGATCTGGTTGATCCTAATGATATCGAGTCAATGGACGTAATTAAGGATGGTGCTGCTGCTGCAATCTACGGAACTAGAGGTTCTAGTGGGGTAATTTTAGTTACTACAAAGAAAGGTGTAGCTGGAACTACTAAAGTTGAATATAACGTATCTACATCTGTTGATCAAGTGGCTAATACAATTAGTGTAATGTCTGCTGAGGAGTATAGAGCTCTACCAGGAGCTGTTGACTTTGGGGCAACTACTGATTGGTTAGACCTTGTTACAAGAGATGGTGTGTCTCAAACTCATAACTTATCAGTCTCTGGTGGTACACAAAGTACTACTTATAGAGTTGCTGTTAATTACAGAGAGAGAGAAGGTATCCTATTAGGTACAGGAAATAACAATCTTAATACTGCTTTAAATCTATCGCAGAAAGCAATGGATGGTAAAGTAACATTTGATGTAGGTATTTCTTATACTAACAAGGATGCAAGCTACGGATTTGGTAATGAAGGTTTTAGATATGCACTCATGTCTAATCCGACAATGCCTGTATACGATCCTAACTCAATATATGGTGGATATCATGAGAGAACTATATTTGATTATTATAACCCTGTCTCAATTGTTGAGCAAAATATTAATGAGGGTAATGATAATATATTCTTAGGTTCACTAAAAGCATCTTTAGATCTTAGCTCAATTGCTGAGGGTCTTAATGCATCACTTGCATATACAAGACAAATAACTGATGTTGAGAGAGGTCAATACTACAAAAAGACAGCAAGATTTAGAGGATCTGACAGAAATGGTCTAGCAGTTACTGATAATCAACAATTTACTTTTGATCTATTAGAAGGAACTCTAGGTTACACTGGTCAAGCTGGTGACCTTGGTATAAATGCTTTAGTTGGATATTCTTATCAAGAATTTTTCAACGAGGGATACCATGGTGAAGGTGGGGATTTCCTAACTGACGCTTTTTCATATCATAATCTTGGTGCTGCTGCAGATTTCAACAATGGATTAGGTTCTGTTTGGAGCTGGGCTAATTCTAATAAATTAATTGCTGGTTTAGCTAGAGTAAACTTAAACTATGATGACACATACTTCTTGAACGCTAGTTTCAGATATGAAGGTTCTTCAAGGTTTGGAGCTAACAACAAATGGGCTGCATTCTATGGAGTCGGTGGTGGTGTTAGTCTTCATAATTTACTTGACACTGATGCAATTGATAATTTAAAAGTTAGAGTTAGTTACGGACAGACTGGTAACGAGCCAGGAAGTTCTTACATCTCATTGCAGAGATTTGGTCCTGCTGGTAACTTCTACTACAATGGTGCATATACTTCAAGTTATGGACCTACAAGTAACGCAAACCCTGACTTGGCTTGGGAGATTGCTACTCACTTAAACGTAGGTGTAGATTTTGCTTTTGTTAACTCAAGATTATTTGGTTCTCTTGAATACTTTACTAGAGAGACTAAAGATCAGTTGTTAAGTGTGAATGTACCTGTTCCACCAAATCTTGTTGGTCAAACTTTATTAAATATTGGTACAACAAAAAATGCTGGTTTTGAGGCTAATGTTAATTTTAATGTCTCAAACTCTAGCAACTTTGACTGGACTACTGGAATTGTATTTGGTACAAGTACCAGTGAGTTAATGAGTTGGACTAAAGGGGATTTATCTTTTAGTGGTGGTGTTCTTTACAGAGCTGCTATGGGATCTCCTGGACAGAGTGGTGTATCACTTGTTAGGGTTGTAGAAGGTGAAACTTTAGGACAAATTTGGGGACCAAGATACGAGGGTATAAATGCTGACGGTACTTTCAAATTTGCTGACTTAGACGGTGACGGTTCTTACTGTGACTGTGATGATGACAGAGAAGTTATCGGAAATGGTTTACCTGATTTCACTCTTGGCTGGACAAATACGTTCAATATCGGGAACTTAGATATTTCTATGTTCTGGAATGGTGAATTTGGTCATGACCTATTCAACTCGTACAGAGGTTTTTATGAGAATGCTGGCCCAACTGTTGTTGGAAACTGGAATGTAGTAAATACAAGTTATTTCAACCAGGATCTTACTGCAGCTGCTGCTAATAGCTCTCATGTGGAAGATGCTACATATTTTGAGTTAAATAATATAACTGTTGGTTATAACTTAAAAGATGTAACTAAGTTTATGAAAAACTTAAGAGTTTATGTTTCTGCTCAGAGACCGATCATGTTAACTGGATATGAGGGTATTGACCCTGTCTCTAGATGGACTGATTTTGGTGGTGATCCTCTTACTCAAGGAATTGAGAGGAGAGAGACTTACTTCAGAGCAAGAACCTTTACTTTAGGTCTTAATATAACTTTATAAATTATTAGAAAATGAAAAATTTATTAATAAATATGAAAAAGTTAGGTTTATTAGTTGTAGGTATGATATTTATCGTCCCTGCTTGTACTAACCTTGATGAAGAGTTATACAGTGATTTAGCTGCTGAGAATTTTTTCACTACTGATGAAGAAAATATCGCTGCTCTAGGTCAGGCTTACTCTTCTATGACACACTGGGGAAGTCATACAAATATTTGGACTGCAAATGAATTATCATCTGACGAGTTAGTCATACCTACTAGAGGTGGTGACTGGTATGATGGTGGTATTTTGCTTCAGTTACATCAGCATGAGTTCCAGGCAGATAATAGTATTTTTAACAACGCGTGGAATAGCGCTTACGGTGCAGTTAATACTGTAAACAGACTGATATATCAGTTTAGTAGTATTGAGGGTGCTGACGCTTATGAAGCTGAGTTAAGAGCAATCAGAGCATTTTATTATTTTCACCTTTTAGATATGTTTGGAAATGTTCCTTTATCAACAGATTTTACTGATACTGAAACTAAACCAAATTCTACAAGAAGTGAGGTATATAACTTTGTCAAGTCAGAACTTGATGCTGTTATCCCTCTACTAAGTGACAAGAAAGATGCTACTACATATGGTAGAATTAACAAGTGGGCTGCTCTAGCTATTAGAATGCAGTTACAGTTAAATGCTGAAGTTTATACAGGAACTGCTCAGTGGGCAGCTGCAAAAGCTGATGCAGACGCTATCATAAACTCTGGTCTTTATTCGTTAGAGGCGGTTTACTCTGATAACTTTAAAGAACAGAACGAGGGTTCATCTGAAAATATCTTTGTTGTACCTTACGATGAAGTATTTGCTAGTGGATTTAACTGGGTTGCAATGACTCTGCACTATGCTAGTCAAAATACATTTAATTTAACATTCCAGCCGTGGAACGGATATGCTACAGTTGAAGAGTTCTACAACTCATATGTAGACCCATCAACTAATCCTGGTCCACAAGGCGATGTGATTAAAGGTAAAGGTGCTGCAACTGGTACACTAGATAGCAGGCTATCTAACTTCTTAGTTGGTCCTCAGGGAACTGATGACTCATCTGGAGGTGAAGATGGTGATGATGATGGTACTGGTCTTAATTTTACACCATATATTAATGAAATATATCCTGATGCATGTCGTCAGTGTGGTGCTAGAATTAATAAGTATGGTCACGTTCAAGGTGGTAGAGAGCAAATGAATCATGATTTTGTTCTTCTAAGATATGCTGATGTTTTACTAAGTAAGGCTGAGGCTCACTTCAGAACAGGCGATGCTACTGGTGCTTTAGGAATTGTAAATCAAATCAGAGTAAGAGCTGGTGTTACTCCTTTTAACTCACTTACTGAAGATCAACTTCTTGCAGAAAGAGGTAGAGAGATGTATGTTGAGAATGACAGGAGAAGATCTCTTATCAGATTTGGTAAATTTAATGATGCTTGGTGGGCAAAAGATGCTTCAGATGCGAAGTATAAACTTTACCCTATTCCAAAGGATCAGCTAAATGCAAATCCTAAGTTGACTCAGAATCCTGGTTACTAGTAGATTATATTTAGTTAAAATATATCTTAAGATTAAAGCAAGCGATTTTATCGCTTGCTTTTTTTTTATCTTTGTCGTAATATTTTATTGTTGTGACATATAGAAAAATTATTTTATTATTTTTTATTCTTTCAGCTTGCTCTAAGACTAAGGATACAAGATTATTTGAGTTAATATCAAATGAAAAGTCTAATATTAATTTCAATAATACATTAGATTATACAGAAAATCTAAACCCATACACATACAGAAATTTCTATAACGGAGGAGGCGTTGCAATTGGAGATTTTAATAATGACTCTCTTCAAGATATTTTTTTTGCTGGTAATCTTGTCTCGAATAAGTTGTATTTAAATAAAGGAAACCTCTCTTTCCAAGATATTACCGAGCAATCAGGACTTGAGTCAGAAGGTATTTGGAGCACTGGAGTAAGTGTTGTTGATATTAATAGTGATGGATACCTAGATATATATGTTTGTAAGTCTGGTCCTCCAGGAGGAAAAAGAAGGTATAACGAGCTCTTCATAAATAATGGAGACTTAACTTTCACTGAGAAGGCAAAGGAATATGGTTTAGATAATGAAGGTCTTTCGACACACGCTGCTTTTTTTGATTATGATAAGGACGGTGATCTTGACTGCTATCTTCTAAATAACACAATTAGATCTATCGGAATAGGTATAGATTTGGTTAAAGATCTAAGACTTAAGGGGAGTGATAAGGGCAATAAATTTTTGAGAAATGATGATGGTAAATTTGTTGATGTATCAGATGAGGTTGGAATCTATACAAGTGAAATTGGTTTTGGTTTAGGGGTAACAATTGGTGACCTTAATTTGGATGGTTGGCAAGATATGTATATATCTAATGATTTTTTTGAGAAGGATTATCTATACATAAATAATCAAGACGGAACATTTAAGGAGTCTTTAGAGGAATATCTATCCGAAATTTCAATGGGATCTATGGGTGCTGACATGGCTGATATAAACAATGACTCATACCCGGAAATTTTTGTAAGTGAAATGCTTCCGGAGAGACATGACAGAAGAGTTTCAAAGGCAGTCTTTGAATCCTGGGATAAGTATCAGCTATCTCTTTCACAGGGGTATTATAATCAGTTTAATAGAAATGTTTTACAATTAAATAATGCTGATGGTTCATTCTCTGAGATATCACGAATAACTGGTATAGATGCAACAGACTGGAGCTGGGGAGCGCTTATTTTTGATATGGATAACGATGGACTTAAGGATATTTTTGTGGCTAATGGTATATACAAAGATTTACTTGATCAAGATTATGTTAATTTCTTAGCCAATCCTTCAATTATTTCTAATATGATAAAATCAGAAAGAGAACCAATAAGAAAGCTAATTGATATGATACCTACCGAACCAATAGGTAATTATGCATTTAAGAATAATGGTAATTTATCCTTTTCAAACGTTTCTTCTCAATTTGGTCTAGATGAACCATCGTTCTCAAATGGTTCTGCATATTCAGATTTAGATAATGATGGAGATTTAGATTTAGTTATAAATAATGTAAATATGAAAGCATCTATTTATAAAAATAATTCAGAAAAAAATTGGGTTTCTTTCTCATTTAATTCAAGCGGAAAAAACTCTTATGGAATAGGCAATAAGGTCTATGTTTATACAAATGGAGAGGTTCAGTACCAAGAATTGTCTCCCATGAGAGGTTTTCAGTCCTCTGTAGATTATAGACTTTATTTTGGCTTAGATACGATTAAAAATATCGACAGTGTTAGGGTAGTTTGGAACAATGGACTTAAGTCATTTTCGAATAACTTAAGTGCTAATAAGCACTACGTATTTTATGATAGTTTAGCCTCCAATGAAATAGAGGATGTCTCAAATGATTCCAAGTTGAATATATTAAAAAATAAAGATGTAATTATAGATTATTTACATAATGAAAATGAGTTTGTAGATTTTGATAGAGAAAGGTTGCTATTTAAGATGAATTCTAATGAAGGTCCATGTGTGTGCGTTGACGATTTTAATGGCGACGGACTTGATGACTTTTTTGTTGGATCAGCAAAGGGGTCAATCTCCAGTTTATTTTTTCAGTCAGAGCAAACCTTCGTGAAATATTCAAAGCCTTTTGAAATAGACATAGACTCAGAAGATATCGACTGTTTATCAGGGGATTTTAACGGTGATGGCTTTGTTGACTTGATAGTTGCTAGCGGAGGGAGTGAATACTCAAATTTTTCACCTGAACTAAGGGATAGACTTTATTTGAATAATGGAAAAAATATATTTTCAAAGGAGGAGTCAGCTTTTATTGACATTAATAAATTTGAAAGTACATCTACAATTTCTGCTTCTGATATTGATGGAGATAGTGATTTAGATTTATTTATAGGAACACGTCTTAATACAGGATCTTATGGAATAAAAACTCAAAATTATATTCTTATCAATAATGGATTGGGAATCTTTGAGGATCAGTCAGATGAATACTTTGGTGATAATAGGTTAATGGGTATGGTTACAGATAGTGAATTTGTTGATATTGATCTTGACGGAACGAAAGAACTGATAGTTGTTGGAGAGTGGATGCCTGTTGGAGTTTATAAAATTGATAATGGAAAATTCATTAATATCTCCTCCAAATTGGGTTTGGAGAAATCAAATGGACTTTACAACACCCTTGAAGTTGTTATTAATAAAGACTCTTTTCCTGATATAATAATAGGGAATCACGGATTAAATTCCTTCTTTAAGGCCTCTGAAAGTCACCCATTAACAATGTATGTAAATGATTTTGATAGGAATGGAAGAACTGAGCAGATCATGGGAATGTATTATGGAGATGATCTTTATCCTGTGGTACAGTTAAAGGATTTATGGATGCAGATTCCTTCTTTAAAAAAACAATTTTTAAAGTTTGAAAACTATAAAAATAAAAAAATGGATGAGCTTTTTTCTAAGGAGATAATTGAAGATACCGATAAAGTATATGTTTATAACCTAGCTTCAGTTTATTTGAAAAACATAAAAGGAAAAGAATTTAGTTTAGTAGAATTACCTTTTGATGCTCAGTTATCTACCGTAAATTCAATACTTGTTGATGACTTCAATGGAGATAATTTATATGATTTTATTATCGGAGGTAACTCCACAAAAATAAAACCTGAATATGGTATCAATACTGGAAATTTTTCTAAAATGTTTTTAGGAACTAATGAGGGGTTTTATGCGTTAGGTTCATATGAATCTGGTCTTAAGATAAAAGGTGAGATTAGAGATATTCAAAAATTAAAACGTAAAGAGAGAATTAACTATATTTTTGCTATTAATAATTCAAGTTTAAAATTTTATGAGAGAGAAAATTAATTTTTATTTTTTCCTTACCTTACTATTCATTTCCTGTTCTACGGGCTCTTACTCCTCATTAGAAGAAAGTGAGTTGAGATCTGGTATAAGATATGATTCATTATTTCTTGGAGTTAAATTCGGTATGACCTCATCGGATTTTTATTCTCATTGTTGGGATTTAAATAAAAAAAAATTGGTTTCTCAGGGTCCATCAAATAACTCAGTAAGGTATATGATGCCAACTGAGTCAATTGGGCAAAATATTGAGATGCTATTCTATCCTGTATTTAATAAAGATACAGTATATGAAGTGAACTCAACATATTCTTATACTGCTTGGGCTCCTTGGAATGAGGGAACCAGTTCTGATTTTCTTATGGATGAAGTGAAAAATATTTTAGAGGGTTGGTATGGTTCCGATTTCTTATCAATTGAAAATCCTAAAAATGACGATGTTCTTTTCGTTACTGTAAATGGAAATAGAAGAATTACATTAACTGAAATTAGTGATAGAGAAGTCAGAGCTCGTTTTACTGACCTTTCTGTCGAGAAGAAACTTAAAAAGTGAAAAAACATAATTTATTTTTTTTAATAATTATTGGTGTATTATCATGTACTGATAAAAATTCTTTGTTTGAAGAGTTATCTCCCTTAAGAACAGGGATAAAATTTAGCAACGATTTAGCCTACGACGAAACGTTTAATATTTTCACCTACAGAAACTATTATAATGGAGGGGGTGTAGGTTTAGGCGATATAAATAATGACGGTCTTATCGATATATTTTTTAACTCTAATCTTGAAAAGAACAGGCTTTATTTAAATAAAGGAGATTTTAAATTTGAAGATATAACAGATTTTGCTGGTGTGGCAGGAACAAAATCGTGGAGTACTGGAGTAAGTATTGCAGATATAAATGCTGATGGTTTTCTTGATATTTACGTTTCTAATTCAGGGGATATTAAGGGGGATAATAAACAGAATGAGCTTTATATAAACAATGGAGATCTAACTTTTACAGAAATGGCAGCTGATTATGGACTCGATGATACAGGTTATTCAACTCATGCTGCTTTTTTTGACTATGATAGAGATGGTGATCTAGACTGTTATCTATTAAACAATTCATACAAAGGAGGTTTCAGAATTACGAATATAGGAACAAATCAAAGACCAATAAGAGACAGTGTCGGAGGTGATAAGCTCTTTAGAAACGATGATGGGTATTTTAATGATGTGAGTGAAGAGTCGGGGATATTTGGAAGTGTTATAGGTTTTGGTTTAGGTGTAACGGTTGGTGATGTAAACAATGATGGTTGGATGGACATCTATGTTTCTAACGATTTCTTTGAAAGAGATTACCTATATATCAATAATGCAGACGGCACATTTAGTGAGGAGCTTGAGTATCAAATTAAAAGTATAAGTGCTGCTTCCATGGGTGCTGATATGGCTGATATAAATAATGATGGTTATTCAGAAATTTTTGTTACTGATATGTTACCTGAACCTGATGAAAGAATTAAGACTGTAACAACTTTTGATAATTGGGATAGGCATCAGTACATAAAGACCAGTGGATACTGGAATCAGTTTACTAGAAATACTCTTCAGCTAAATAACGGAGATGACACATTTAGTGAAATTGGCAGATTAACAGGAGTTCAGGCAACAGACTGGAGTTGGGGAGCTCTTATGTTTGATTTCCAAAATGATGGCAATAAAGATATTTTTGTTGCTAATGGAATCTATCAGGATTTAACTGATCAAGATTTTCTTCAATACGTTACTCAAGATGAGGTTATTAGAGAGATTGCTTCACCAGGAAAAGTAAATTACAAAAAACTTATCGAGTTAATTCCAAGTGTTCCAGTATCAAACTATGCATTCTTAAATTACGGGAATTTAAAATTCGAAAATAAAACAAATTCTCTTGGATTATACAAGCCAAGTTTTTCTAACGGATCAGCATACGGAGATCTAGATAACGATGGTGATTACGACTTAGTTGTAAATAATGTTAATATGAGAGCATTTATATATGAAAATAAAACAGAGGAATTTTATCCTGAAAATAAATTTTTAAAGATTAAACTTAAGGGTAGAGATAAAAATTTAAATGCTATTGGTTCCAAAGTTTTTATTTATTCTGGAGATAAAACATTCAATATCGAACAGATGCCAATAAGAGGTTTTCAATCAACTGTAGATAATAACCTAATTTTTGGGGTTGGAGATACTGATGTCGTAGACTCGATTATCGTCAACTGGTATGATGGTTCCATGTCAAAGGTTCAAAATATATCTACAAGTCAATCCTTAATTTTTGATATTAAAGATTCAGAAGTTTCAGATAATATTTTAAGAAAAAAAGAAAATATTTATTTTAAAGAGTCAACAGGTGATTTAATTAGTTTTATTCACAATGAAAATGTTTTTGTGGACTTTGATAGAGATAGGTTATTATTTCATATGTCATCTTCTGAAGGGTCTTGTATTTGCAAAGGCGATCTGGATAATGATGGTAAAGACGATTTATACATAGGGGGCTCAAGTGGATATCCTGGAGAGATATTTTTGTTTAGAGGTGGAAAGTATAAAAAACAAGATTATGTTTTCTTAGAGAAAGATAAACAATCGGAAGACGCCGATTGCTTAATTTTTGATGCTAATGGAGATGGAAATAATGATATTTATGTTGCAAGTGGAGGTAATGAGTTTTCTGCTTTTTCTCCTGAGCTAATAGATAGAATATATTTTAATAACAATTTAGATTTTAAGAAGAGTGAACAGATATTACCGACTGGTATTTTTTCAAGTTCGTCAGTTGTGATAAGCTATGATTATGATTCAGATGGAGATGAGGATCTTTTTGTAGGTTCTAGATTAATTCCACAAAAATATGGATTACCAGCAACTAGTTATATCCTTGAAAATAATGGTGATGGTATATTTACAGATGTATCACAACTGATAGCTCCTGAATTAAAAGATTTAGGAATGGTAACCGATGCTGAGTGGATTGATTATGATAATGATAATGATATAGATCTTATCGTTGTAGGACAATGGATGCCAATTACAATTTTTGAAAATAATGATAATAGATTCACAAAAAATCTCAAATCAGGCCTTAATAAATCAAATGGTTGGTGGAATACTTTGGAAGTTGCTGATATAGATAATGATGGATTTGATGATCTTTTGGTAGGAAATCAAGGAAAAAACTCCAGGTTTAAATCAAGTTTAGAAAAACCGTTAACAATGTATGTTAATGATTTTGATGATAACGGTAATATTGAACAGATTGTCTTTCAGTACAACGGAGATAGCTCATATACTATGTGTCTGAGACATGACCTTGTAATGCAGATGCCAAGTTTCAAAAAAAGATACCTCAAATACAATAGCTATAAAAATCAAACAGCAAGTGATATATTTAATTTTGAGAAATTGAATTCAAGTCAGGTAAATAAAATTTATACTCAAGAGACCTCGTTATTCCTCAATAGTTCTGGTACATTTTCTAAGGGTTATCTTCCCATTGATGCACAGTTTTCCTCTGTTTATTCCATTTTCATTAAAGATTTAAATGATGATGGGTATAAAGATATTATCCTTGGTGGAAATTTATATTCCGTAAAACCCGAGGTTGGAAGGTATGACGCAAATTATGGCCAAGTTTATATTTCTGAAAATGGTAATAACTTTATAAAACTTTCAAATAAAGAATCAGGAATAGGTTTGACAGGTGAAGTGAGAGATATTATTGGAGTTAATGTAAATACATCCGATGAGCTTCTTGTCCTTAATAATAATGATTCATTGCAGACATTTTCTTTTATTAAATGAAATCTATTATTTATTTTTTTTTCATCGCTTTTATTTTTATTTCATGTAATAAATCTTCAACTCTTTTTGAAAAATTACCAAATTCCGTAACAGGTATTAAATTTAGAAATGATCTGAAAGAAAATGATTTATTTAATCTAATCGAATATTTATATTTTTATAATGGAGGTGGTGTTGCTACAGGAGACATTAATAATGACGGATTAATTGATATTTATTTTTCATCGAATCAAGGTTCGAATAAACTTTATTTGAATAAAGGTAATTTTCAATTTAAAGACATAACTTATGATGCTGGTGTTGAATCTATTAATGAGTGGAAGACTGGAGTTACTTTAGTTGATGTTAACGGTGATGGTTTTATTGATATTTATCAGAATAGACTGGGTGGGTATAAGGATATCCAAGGTAGAAATCAACTATTTATAAATAATGGTGATCTAACATTTACAGAAAAAGCTAGGGATTATGGTATTGATTTTGAAGGTTTCTCAACACACTCAGCTTTTTTTGATTATGATGGAGATGGTGACCTTGACCTATATTTATTAAATCATTCAGTTCATACTGAAAGAAGTTATGGAAATTATAAGTTAAGATTTGAAAGGAGCGAAAAATCTGGTGATAAACTTTTTAGAAATGATATTGATAAAGGACTCACTTATTTTACAGATGTCTCTGAAGAATCAGGTATACTAAGTAGTAATATTGGTTATGGATTAGGCGTGGCCATTAGTGATATAAACCGTGACGGTTGTGATGATATTTATATTTCAAATGATTTTAGAGAGAACGACTACCTCTATCTAAACAATTGTGATGGAACATTTACTGAAAGCCTGGAGAATTTTTTAAATCACACGTCAAGGTTTTCTATGGGTAACGATATTGGAGATATTAATAACGATCAATATCCAGATATTTTTGTTCTTGATATGTTACCTGACGATGAGGAAATTTTAAAGAGATCAGCTGGAGAGGATTCGTATGAAATTTTTGAGATGAAATTAGGTTTTGGTTTTAACAAACAATTTTCTAGGAATACACTACAGTTAAATAATAAGAATAGCTCATTTTCTGAGATATCGCAACTATCGAATATTCACGCTACTGATTGGAGTTGGTCAACTCTCATAGAGGATTTTGATTTAGATTCTAGAAATGATATTCATATTACAAATGGTATTGTTAAGAGGCCAAATGATATGGACTATATTAATTTTATATCTAATGAAAATCTTGGAGGAGGTTTATCTCAAAATCCAAATCTTAACAATAAACAACTACTAGACCAAATGCCTGATGGAAAAGTCAGAAATTATGCTTATAGAAACTTAGGTAATTTAGACTTTGAGGATGTTTCGGAGGAATGGGGTCTTAACTACTTAGGTTATTCAAATGGATCAACTTATGATGATTTTGACAACGATGGAGATTTTGATTTAGTGGTAAATAACATTAATGATAATTCAATTTTGTATAGAAATAAAGCAAATGAGTCAAGAATTGGTAATTTTTTAAAGATCAAATTTAATGGCTCTAATAATAATCTATTTGGAATTGGAGCAAAGGTTTTGCTATGGGACAAGAATAAGTCAGTATACAAAGAAAATTTTTTAAATAGAGGATTCATGTCCTCAAAATCTTCAGGTCTAATTTTTGGATTAGGAAATTCCAAATCAGTTGATTCACTTATGGTAATTTGGCCTTCAAGAAAAACACAGAAAATTTATAATATTGATGCTAATACTGTTTTAACCCTAATTGAAAAAGATGCTGAGAATGATTACGAAAATTTAAAAGAGGAGAATATTATTTTTAAGATTAAAAAAAATAATGGTATTAAGTTCACTCATAAAGAAAATATTTTTAATGATTTTAACAGGGAAAGGTTATTGCCATTTATGATTTCAAGAGAAGGTCCAGCTATAGCAGTTTCAGATATTAATTCTGATGGAAATAATGACATTTTTTTTGGATCAGCTTCATTTTCTAAATCAGAATTATATTTAGGAACAGATGATGGAAATTATATATTAAAAAAGAATGACTTTTTTGATAGTGATTTTTTGGCTGAAGATGTCGATGCAATTTTTTTTGATGCTGACGGTGATGCTGACTTAGATTTATATGTAGTTAGTGCTGGAAATGAGTTTCCAAGTACAGCAAAAAGTATTAGAGATCGTTTGTATATATGGGAAAACAAAAATTACGTAAAAAAGGATAATTTACCAGATATAGGTCAACACGGGTCAGTTGTAACTAGTTACGACTATGACAACGACGGAGATAATGATTTATTTATTGGCGGAAGAGTTATTTCTGGAAAATATGGATATTCACCAAAAAGCTATTTCTTAAATAATAATGGTAAGGGAATATTTTCTGTAGATTCTGTAAACTCATTTTCAAATGATTATGGAATGATTACAGATGCAATTTGGGATGATATAGATAACGATGGTTTGAAAGATCTAATAACATGTGGAGACTGGAGTGGTATTAATATTTATAAAAATCGAGATGGTATAATATCAAAGGATACGAGTTTTATTGGTTCTCAACTTAAAGGGCTCTGGTTTTCTATTCATCTTGTAGACTTAAATAATGATGGAAAAAAAGATATTATCGCAGGAAATTTTGGTGAAAATAATAAATTAAATGTAGACAGATATAATCCTCTAAAAATGTATTTTGGTGATTTTGACGATAATAATAGTATTGAACAAATCATAACATTTAAAAAAAATGGAAAGGAGTTCTCAATTTCTAATAAAGATGAATTATCGAAACAGCTTAATTACATTTCTAAAAAATTTGTTTCTTATAAGGAGTTTGCCGGACTTGAAGTAAACGAAATTTTTACAGATGAGACTCTTAAAAAAAATAATTTACTTGAGGTTAATGAACTTAGGTCTTTGGTATTGATGAGTGATTCCACAAAATATCGTGTTTCTATTCTTCCCAAGATTTCTCAGATATCACCAATAAAAGATATTCAACATCTTGATTTTAATAATGATTCAAATTATGACCTAATGATCTTTGGGAATATGACTAAAGTAGCACCATATTTTGGATCTTTAGACTCAAATTATGGTATACTTTTAAGGGGAGATGGTAAAGGGAATTTATCATATGTTGATCAGAGTAAATCAGGTCTGAAAATCAGAGGAGACGTTTCAAAAGTTTTGCCATTAGATAAAAATAGATCTAAATTTGTGATAGGAATTAATGATAAAAATATCTCGATTATAAGTTCAAATGACTAAGGTTAAATTTCTTTTTTATACTCTAATTATTTCATTTTTAATCTCTTGCTCCTCTTATGAAAAATATAAGAAGAATATTGATTCATACAGTGACCCATCTTTATTTCATGAGTCTATGCAGAAGCTTACTGATGTTATTGTTTATGATATCTTTTCTCCTCCAGTTGCCTCAAGGATATATGCCTACCCAACCATTGCTGCATATGAGGTATTAATTAATGAGAATCCAAATTACAAGAGTCTTTCAGGTAAGCTTAATGGTCTGGAATCTGTTCCATTACCGGATCCTGATCTTGAATATTCCTTTCCAGTTGCAAGTATACATGCATTCCTTGAGGTTGGAAGAGATCTAATTTTCTCTGAAGAAAAAATTAAAGAATATCAGAGTCAACTTTTTGGTGACTTAAAAAAACTTGGAATCCCAAAAGATATTTATTCAAGATCAATTGAATATGGAGATGTGGTTGCTTCACATATCAGAAATTGGTACAAAAAAGATAATTATGCACAGACAAGATCCTTCCCAAAGTATACAATTAGAAGAAATGATATAGAATCTTGGAAACCAACTCCTCCAGATTACATGGAGGGAATTGAACCTCATTGGAATAAGATTAGAACTTTATTAATTGATTCTGCTAGTCAGTTTACAGTTTCTCAACCTCCAACTTTTAGCCTTGAAAAGAATTCTGACTTTTATGAGGATTTATACGAAGTGTATGAAATAGGTAAAAACCTATCAGATGAACAAAAACAGATAGCCAGCTTTTGGGATTGTAATCCATATGTTTCACACCATAAAGGCCATGCTATGTTTGCTACAAAAAAAATTACACCTGGAGGTCATTGGATAGGTATAACAAAAATTGCTACTCAGAAAGCAAATTTATCTTTAATGGAAACAATTTATACTTACACATTGGTATCCATTGGTCTATTCGATTCCTTTATCGTATGCTGGGATGAGAAATGGAGAAGCATTTTAGTTAGACCTGAGACATTAATTAATCAGTTTATTGATAGGGATTGGATACCATACCTACAGACGCCTCCATTTCCTGAGTACACATCTGGCCACTCTGTTATATCTAGAACCTCAGCTAAAATCCTTACAAAAATATTAGGTGAAAATTTTGAGTTTTTGGATACTACCGAAGAAAAATATGGTCTTAAAGCTCGAAATTATAAATCATTTATACAAGCAGCTGATGAGGCTGCGATTAGTAGAATATGGGGTGGTATTCATTACATGCCTGCGATAACTTTAGGGGTTGAACAAGGAAATAAAGTAGGTGAATATGTTTTAAGTAACCTTAACTTAATGAATGAGACTCTATCAAAAAATTAAATGATGAGGTATATAGTTTCTTTGGACCAAGGAACAACAAGTTCTAGGGCGATTTTAATTAATCAAAATGGTAAACTTATTGATATAAAGCAAAAAGAGTTTTCTCAAATTTTTCCAAAACAGGGATGGGTTGAACATAATCCTATTGAAATATTAAAAACCCAATATCAGGTTTTTGAAAATCTCCTTACAGAAAACTCAGTAAATCCATCTGACATAATAAGTATTGGTATAACTAATCAGAGGGAAACTACTGTCGTCTGGGATAGGAAGACTGGAGAACCTGTTTACAACGCAATTGTATGGCAGGATAAAAGAACATCAGATATATGTGACAAGATGAAATCTGATGGATTTGAAGATCATGTTAAAGAAAAAACTGGACTAGTCATTGATTCATACTTCTCAGCAACAAAATTAAAATGGATAATCGACAATGTTGAAGGAGTAAATTCAAAACTAAAAAAAAATCAGCTATTAGCAGGTACAATTGATTCTTGGTTAATTTATAATATGACATCATTCAAATCTCACGTCACTGACTTTACCAATGCTTCAAGAACTATGTTATTTGATATTGTTAACTTGGTTTGGGATGAAAAGATTTTAAAATATTTTAATATACCTAATTCAATATTGCCAAAAGTTCAGCCTTCATCCTCAAATTTTGGATTTTTTAATTTTATGGGATGTGATATCCCAATTAATGGAGTCGCCGGAGATCAGCAATCAGCTTTATTTGGTCAGGCCTGTTTTGAGGAGGGGATGGTAAAAAATACATACGGCACAGGTTGTTTTCTCCTAATGAATGTAGGCGAATCATTCAAGTTTTCTAAGAATGGGCTGCTAACAACCCTATCATGTTCTTATGATAATAAACCTCAATATGCACTTGAGGGTAGTGTTTTTGTTGCTGGTGCAGCTATCCAATGGCTTAGAGACTCACTTAAAATAATTGATAAAGCTTCGGATACTGAAAAAATATCACAAAATATACCAGACCTTGAAAATGTTTATGTTGTACCTGCTTTTGCAGGATTGGGCGCACCTTATTGGGACATGTATTCGAGAGGAGCTATTTTTGGATTAACAAGAGATTCTGGAAGAGATCAAATTATAAAGGCTACATTGGAATCTTTAGCTTACCAAACCAAAGATGTTATCGATGCAATGGAGGAAGATTCAAACATAAAGATTAATTCTCTTAAGGTTGATGGAGGAGCTTGTATGAATAATTATTTGATGCAGTTTCAATCTGACATATTAAATTGTGAAGTAACTAGACCTAAAATCGTTGAATCCACAGCAATGGGTGCAGGTTATCTTGCGGGATTAAAGAGTGATATATGGGACATTAATAAAATTAAAAGTAATCAAGAAATTGACATTACTTTTAGTCCTCAAATTAAGGATGAGAGAAGAAATATTTTATACGATGGGTGGAGAGATGCGGTAAAAAGAACATTCAATTGGGTAAAAAAGTAAATTTATTTTCTTCTTATAATCGAGATTTACTTATAGAAAAATTAAAATCTAAATCTTTTGATTTAATAATAATTGGTGGTGGCATTACTGGAGCAGGAGTGTGTATTGATGCTATTTCAAGAGGTCTTAGTGTATGTCTAATTGAGATGAACGATTTTGCATCAGGAACTAGTAGTAAATCAACTAAGTTAATTCATGGCGGTCTAAGGTATCTTGAGCAATTTAAGTTTTCTCTTGTAAGAGAGACGGGAACTGAAAGGGCTGTGCTTCATGAAATTGCTCCTCATGTTGTAAAGTCTGAAAAGATGTTACTTCCTATTTCAAAAGATGGAAAGTTAAATAGATTTACTACACCACTTGCATTATCGGCATATGATTTTCTTGCTAAAGTTGATAAAAAAGATAAAAATAAATCACTAGATAAAGAGTCTACTTGTAAGTATGAACCTCTTTTAAAAAATAAAAATATTTTAGGAGGTGCCATTTATTCAGAATATAGAACAGATGACAGCCGACTTACTCTTGAAATTTTAAAGAAGTCCTATAGTTTAGGTGCATATCCTATCAATTACGCTAAACATCTTTCTTTTATTCACAAAAATGGTAAAGTGAAAGGGCTTATATGCAGAGATCAGATTAGTGGTAAGGAATTTAAAATAAAATCAAAGGTTATTGTAAATGCTTCAGGTTCTTGGTTAGATGAAATTACAGGGGATAAAAAAAGTAAATTAATTCTCTCAAAAGGTGTTCATGTCGTTATTCCAAAATCTAAATTTCCAATTAGACAATCAATATATTTTGATGCTGTTGATGAGCGAATGATTTTTGCTATCCCTAGAAGAGAAACTGTTTATATTGGCACAACTGATACGTTATATAATAAGTCAATAGATAGATTAAGAGTAAAAAGAGGAGAAGTAAGCTATCTTATTAAATCGGTTAATAAAGTTTTTAAAATTAATTTAAAAATTGATGATGTCGTCTCTAGTTGGGTAGGTCTCAGACCATTAATAAAGGAAAATAAAAAAGATGTATCTGAGATATCAAGAAAAGATGAAATTTTCATATCAGGTAATGGACTTATTAGTATAGCTGGTGGTAAACTTACTGGATACAGAAAAATGGCAGAGAGAGTGGTTCAAGAAGTTGTAAAAAAATTGAAACTCAAATACACTCCTACTAAAACGGATAAAATTAAAATTAGCAATATGTCATGTAAAGAATGCGCTAATTTAGTATCAGCACATTTTAATGATAAAATAATAAATAGCTTATATAATAGATATGGAAGTGGGATTATAGATATCTATGAAATTTATATCGATCTCAAAAAAGATAAAGATCAAAAAAGCTATCTCTTGTCTGAACTTATTTATTGTATAAAAAATGAGATGTGTCATAATTTATCAGATTTCTTTTCACAAAGAAATTCTATGGTCTACTTTAACATTAATGAAATTAGAAAAGAGGTGGATATGTTAAAGAGTCAATATTGTTTATTTAAAAGAATATCAAAAGAAGAATTCAAAAATGAGGAAAAAAACTTATATGATTTGATAAAAGATATTTCAACCTTTATCTGATTATATCTTTAAAATTATTTAGTGAGAAATCAATATTTATTTTTTCCTTGAATCCATAGGCTTTTGCTTCTATTTCACCAATAAATTTTAACTGTGTTTTATCACTACCGAGTAATATAGCTATACCGTTTTGATTGAGAAATTTTTCTAAATTTTTAACGTTAATATCTCCTATTATATTAAGAGTAGACTTATTTTCACCAGTTAACTCTTTATTTAGATTATCATTTATATTAACTAGTGGAATTCCGTCGGCAATTATATCAAGATCAATATATGTTACTGTTATCTTAGCCTTATTTGGATTATTGAGTACGATATCTGCTGAAATCTTTATTTTATTATCTGCTAAATTATCTAATTGAACATTTTTAATTTCATCGAATTCAACTGGTTCGATTGGTTTACACCCAATTAATATAACAAAAAAAAAGGCTAGGTATTTTTTCATCTCCAAAATTTATACATTTACAATGGTATACATAAAAATACTATGAATGAATTTCTTTCTGAAGCTATTGGAACTTTTATATTAATTCTTTTTGGTCTTGGTGTTAATGCCGGGTCTTCTTTAAATAATAGTTTTTCAAATAAAATTAGTAATAGTTGGGTTATGGGAACATTTGGTTGGGGTTTGGCTGTTACATTAGGAGTATATGCCGCTAAGTTCAGTGGTGCTCATATAAATCCAGCTGTAACTATTGGATTATTGACTTCGGGGGAAATATCATCAAATCAAGCTTTTGTTTATATATTTGGTCAGATCACAGGAGCATTTATTGGCTGCATAATTATTTTCCTTCATTATCTACCACTTTGGGAAGGAACAAAGAGTGATAAAATTCTTGGTGTTTTTGCAACATCACCGTCAAAACCATCAAAGTGGTCAAATCTATTAAGTGAAATTATTGGAACATTTATTTTGCTATTTGGATTGAAATTTATTGGAACAAATGAATTTTCTGATGGGCTTAATCCGTTAATTGTTGGTTTACTGGTTTGTGCAATTGGTATTTCTTTGGGAGGTACTACAGGTTATGCGATCAACCCAGTCAGAGATTTTATACCAAGACTTGTACATTACATCTTGCCTATACCAGGAAAAGGAAATTCTAACTGGTCATACTCATGGATACCAGTTATTGGTCCAATTATTGGTGGTGTTATGGGTGTTTCTTTTTTTCTATATTTATTTGAAGGATTGGTAACTCCATATTTTATTATTTCTTTCTCTCTCTTCATATTAATATCAATATTGTCATATTTTGAATTCAAGACTTAGTCTAATTTTAATTCTTTTATTATCATGTTCTGACATAGATGATTTTGACCTTCAAGGTCACAGAGGTGCTGTCGGTTTATTTCCAGAAAATTCTATAATCGGTTTTATTGAAACAGTTAAGTTAGGTGTTACAACTCTGGAGATGGATGTGGTAATAACAAAGGATAATAAAGTTCTTGTTTCTCATGAACCTTGGATATCTAATAAGAAATGTATAGATATTCGAGGTAACGATATATCAGATGATATATTAACAGAGAATATCTATACAATGAATTTTGATGAAATAAAAAATTTTGATTGTGGAACTTTACCTAACCCTGATCATGCCGATCAAAAAAAAGTATCAGTTATTAAGCCACTACTCACAGAAGTTATTTCAAAGGTAGAGGGAGTTAGCCAGTCGAAAATTAGATATAATATTGAGATAAAGTCTCAAATAGTTGGAGATCAAATTTTTCATCCTAAATTCAATGAATTTGTTGATCTAGTAGTAAGTGATATAAGATCAAAAAATATTGAGAGTAGGGTTACTATACAAAGTTTTGATTTTAGGGTTTTAAAATATTTGAAAAATCAGTACCCTTCATTTAAAATTTCTATGTTAGTGAATGAAAATTATAATTTTAGTAACATCTTTGATGACCTTGGTTTTTATCCGGACATATATTCACCAAATTTTAAAAATCTAACATATGAAATAGTAAAAAAAGTACAGAAAAAAAAAATACAGGTTATCCCTTGGACTGTAAACTCTAATGATGATATTGCAAAGATTTTAGAATTGGGAGTCGATGGCATAATATCTGACTATCCAGACAGAGTAAAATATCTTTTGAATGAAAAAATATAATGTTTTTGGTATTGGAAATGCCCTTGTAGACTGTGTTTACATGGTTGACGACAAATTTCTTGATGATAATAACATTGAAAAAGGATTAATGACATTAGTTGACGAGAAGAAACAGAAATCAATTATTGAGAAAATAAAAAACTTTGATTCTGTTATTCAATCTGGTGGTTCAGTAACTAACTCTGTTTATACTTTATCTCAATTAGGAGGATCTGGTTATGTGTCAGTTCTAGTTGCTGAAGATGAATTTGGAAAAATTTATTTAAGTGATCTTAAAAATAGTAATGTTTCTACTGGTGGAACTAAATTTACAACTGGAGATGGAATGACTGGAACTTGTTTGGTTCTAACAACACCAGATGCTGAGAGAACAATGAATACATGTCTATCAATTTCATCAAATTTCTCTATTAAAAACATAAATCTCGTTGATTTAAAAAGTTCTGAATATTTATATATAGAGGGATATCTTGTAACTTCTGATGTTGCAATGGAGGCTGTTCATCAGTCTATTGAGTTTTCTTCCAAAAATGATGTTAAAATTGCTTTAACATTTTCAGATTTGGCTATGGTAAAATATTTTAAGGATAATTTTAAATCAATCTTAAACAATAAGATTGACTTATTATTTTGTAATGAAGATGAGGCAAAAACATTTTCAGGATATGATACACTTGAGGATTCCATAAAATATTTAGGTAAACTAAGCTCAACCCTTGTTGTAACCTTAGGTAAAAATGGGTCTCTTATATATCATAATGGGGAGAAAATTACAATAGATCCTTATCCAACAAAAGCTGTAGATACTGTTGGGGCTGGTGATACATTTGCTGGTGCTTTTTTGTATGGAATAACTAATGGATTCTCGTTAAAAAAATCAGGTGAATTGGCGTCGTTATTATCATCTAAAGTCGTTTCTAAAATAGGACCTAGGTTGGAAAAGGATGATATACTCTCCAATAAAAATTTTTTTAAATAATTTAATTTTAAAAGTAACTATCTTTGTTATATAAATAATCAATATTATGAAAAGAACATTTCAACCATCCAAGAGAAAAAGAGCAAATAAACATGGTTTTAGAAAAAGAATGGAATCTTCTAATGGTAAAGATGTGATTGCTAGAAGAAGAGCAAAAGGGAGAAAAAAACTCACTGTATCTGACGAGAAAAAACACAAAAAATAAAATAATTTCTTAGAAGGCATGATATCTAATAGCCAGCAAAGTTTTTCGAAGGCTGAGAAGATAACAAATAAGAATATTATACAAAGATTATTTGATGAGGGGAAGAAGATTAATTCAAAAAATTTCGATGTAAGAATCTTATCAGGTTTTGAAAATAATTTTAATCAGATTTTGATCACTGTTTCTAAAAGCAAAATTAAGAGTGCAGTTAAACGAAATTTGGTAAAAAGAAGAATAAGAGAATCATACAGGTTAAATAAAAATTTAATAAATAAAAGTGGGCTTTACATTGCAATTGTATATTCTAGATCAAGGATATTAGACTTTAAAGAAGTTAATATATCTTTAATTAGTACACTAAAAAAAATTAACTCTGATGGTTAAAATATTATGTGCTGACACTACTTCTGACTTATGCTCTGTATCTCTTTTTGAGAATGGTGATAATATCGGAAATGAATATTCCTCCAAGGAGAGATCTCATTCAAAATTATTATTAAAGTTGATAGATGATTTAATGAAGAAATCAAAAATTAGAATAAAAGACATTGACTGTTTTTCAATTTCAATGGGACCTGGTTCATATACAGGTCTTAGGATCGGAGTTTCAACATTTAAAGGTTTAAGCTTTTCACTTAAAAAACCTTTAATTGGAATAAATACCTTGGACCTAATTACTGAGTCTGCCTTAGATCTAATTGATGAAAGCAAATTTTATTTGTGTCCAATGGTAGATGCAAGGAGGATGGAGGTTTTCACAAAGATGTTTGATCAAGATCTAAAAACAATAATTGACAATCAAGCAATGATATTAGACGACAAATCTTTTTCACAATACCTAAATGAAAAGATATTTTTTTTTGGAAGTGGTGCTAAAAAATTTATAGAATCAGTTGATGTTAAAAATTTTAAATTAATTGATGGTATACAACCTAATTCAAGGTTTATGGGGAATTTATCATTAAATAAATATAAATCTAGTGATTTTCAAGATGTTATGTCATTTGAACCGTATTACATTAAAGACTTTCATTTAATTAAAAAAAAAGATAAATGGGTGAGATCATAAACAAAGTCAAAAGTTTAGATGTGATAACAATTGATGTTAAGGATTTTTATGCAGAAGGGGAAAGGGCTCAGATTGATCTTTCGGATTTTCTTGAAGGTGACATTTTAATGGAAAAGAATTTTCGAGATAAATTAAAGAACTTTAATTGGACAGTGTATACTGATAAGTATGTTAATGTTAATGTTAATGAAGATCTTATAATACCGTCGTGGGCTTTTTTATTGGTGTCTTACTATTTAAGTCAATATACAAGAGATCATGTCATTGGAAGCTCAAGAAGTTTAGAGGAGAAATTATATAATATTTCAATGGATCAGTTGAAGTTAACTGATTTTAAAAATAAAAAAGTAATAGTTAAAGGTTGTTCAGATATACCTTACATAGAATACGTATACAATGAATTAACAAGAAGACTTTCAAAAACCGTTCTCAGTTTAATGTATGGTGAACCATGTAGTAGGGTGCCAATATTTAAAAAACGTCTTAAATAGTATTTTTAAGCATATATTGTATCAAAAAATCTTTTGTCTAAATATATTTTTATTTCTTGGTGGTTATATAAATAATATCTAATTTTGCGAGCGCTTCTTATGGAAGCTTTTTTATTTGGGTATATACCCACTATTCAGATTTATCTGAAAACGTTCTTTGAACTATTGTAATGACAACATACCACTTGAAAGAACTTTTGTTTTTTCCAAGAGCAGCCAGTTTTAAACACATTTAAGATTATATTACTATGGAGAGTTTGATCCTGGCTCAGGAAGAACGCTAGCGGCAGGCCTTATACATGCAAGTCGAGGGGCAGCATTTACTTCGGTAAATGGCGACCGGCGCACGGGTGAGTAACGCGTATGCAACCTACCTTTAACTGGGGCATAGCTCGAGGAAACTCGAATTAATTCCCCATAGTACAATATAATATCGCATGATATAATTGTTAAAGATTTATCGGTTAAAGATGGGCATGCGTCTGATTAGCTTGTTGGTAAGGTAACGGCTTACCAAGGCAACGATCAGTAGGGGGTCTGAGAGGATGATCCCCCACACTGGTACTGAGACACGGACCAGACGTCTACGGACGGCAGCAGTAAGGAATATTGGGCAATGGGCGCAAGCCTGACCCAGCCATGCCGCGTGCAGGATGACGACCCTATGGGTTGTAAACTGCTTTTATATAGGAAGAAAATACTCTTGCGAGAGGATCTGACGGTACTATATGAATAAGGACCGGCTAACTCCGTGCCAGCAGCCGCGGTAATACGGAGGGTTCAAGCGTTTTCCGGATTTATTGGGTTTAAAGGGTGCGTAGGTGGTTTATTAAGTCAGTGGTGAAATCCTGCAGCTCAACTGTAGAACTGCCATTGATACTGGTAAACTTGAGTTTGGTTTAGGTAAGCGGAATTTATGATGTAGCGGTGAAATGCATAGATATCATAAGGAACACCAATAGCGAAGGCAGCTTACTGGACCATAACTGACACTGAGGCACGAAAGCGTGGGTAGCGAACAGGATTAGATACCCTGGTAGTCCACGCCGTAAACGATGCTCACTCGATGTTAGCGATATACTGTTAGCGTCCAAGCTAAAGCGTTAAGTGAGCCACCTGGGGAGTACGCCGGCAACGGTGAAACTCAAAGGAATTGACGGGGGTCCGCACAAGCGGTGGAGCATGTGGTTTAATTCGATAATACGCGAGGAACCTTACCTAGGCTAGAATGCGAGTGACATCCAGAGAGATCTGGAGTTCTTCGGACACAAAGCAAGGTGCTGCATGGTTGTCGTCAGCTCGTGCCGTGAGGTGTTGGGTTAAGTCCCGCAACGAGCGCAACCCCTGTTTTTAGTTGCCAGCAAGTAATGTTGGGGACTCTAGAAAGACTGCCTGCGTAAGCAGAGAGGAAGGAGGGGACGACGTCAAATCAGCATGGCCCTTATGCCTAGGGCTACACACGTGCTACAATGGCGTATACAAAGGGTAGCGAACCAGTGATGGTAAGCCAATCTCTAAAAGTACGTCTCAGTTCGGATTGAAGTCTGCAACTCGACTTCATGAAGCTGGAATCGCTAGTAATCGTGTATCAGCAATGACACGGTGAATACGTTCCCGGACCTTGTACACACCGCCCGTCAAGCCATGGAAGTTGGATATACCTGAAGATGGTTGCTTTACGGCGCTGTTTAGGGTAGAGCTAGCAACTGGGGCTAAGTCGTAACAAGGTAGCCGTACCGGAAGGTGTGGCTGGAATACCTCCTTTCTAGAGACTTGACTGTTCTGTGGTTTTGTTGTCATTCAAAAGTTCTGTTAAAGTTATTTAACAGCTTTTTTAACTTAAGCCGGGGCTTGTAGCTCAGGTGGTTAGAGCGCTACACTGATAATGTAGAGGTCCGTGGTTCGAGTCCACGCAAGCCCACGAGTGGTTTTTGCGTCATTCAATTTTTGATGATATGAACTACATGGGGGATTAGCTCAGCTGGCTAGAGCGCCTGCCTTGCACGCAGGAGGTCATCGGTTCGACTCCGATATCCTCCACTAAAAAAGTTTTTAAGTTACTTTAACTAGCAACTTTTAGTTGCTCTAAACTGTACGCGATCGTACTTTTATGTTATAGCCGTATCATATTAGTCTTTAGCTATAAGGCAGTTGAAAGTTCTTTGACATATTGTGATAATGTAGATTTTATTAATATTAAAACACCGAGCACTATTTTTATAATAGTACTCATACGTTTAACAGATTTATTTATTTAAATCTTTAAAGGAAGTATGTAAGAGCGCAGGGGGGATGCCTTGGCTCTCAGAGGCGATGAAGGACGTGATAAGCTGCGATAAGCTACGGGGATCGGCACATACGATTTGATCCGTAGATTTCCGAATGGGGAAACCTATCTAATTGAAGATTAGATAATTCAAACTTGTTTGAATGGCAAACCTGGTGAACTGAAACATCTAAGTAACCAGAGGAAGAGAAAACAATAGTGATTTCCTGAGTAGTGGCGAGCGAAAAGGAAACAGCCTAAACCTATTATGTTTCGGCATAATAGGGGTTGTAGGACCACAATATCTGATATAAAATGAACAAGAATTTTTTGGAAAATTAAGCCATAGATGGTGAAAGCCCAGTATTGGTAAGTTTTATTGAAGTAGTGGTATCCTGAGTAGGACGGAACAGGTGAAATTCCGTTTGAATCTGCCGGCACCATCCGGTAAGGCTAAATACGACTGAGAGACCGATAGTGAACTAGTACCGTGAGGGAAAGGTGAAAAGTACCCTGAATAAGGGGGTGAAATAGTACCTGAAACCTTGCGCTTACAAGCGGTCGGAGGTTCTTCGTGAACTGACGGCGTGCCTTTTGCATAATGAGCCTACGAGTTACTCTTCACTGGCAAGGTTAAAAATTTCTGATTTGGAGCCGGAGCGAAAGCGAGTCTTAACAGGGCGTTCAGTCAGTGGAGGTAGACGCGAAACCTAGTGATCTACCCATGGTCAGGGTGAATTTATGGTAAAACATAATGGAGGCCCGAACCAGTATACGTTGAAAAGTATTTGGATGAACTGTGGGTAGGGGTGAAAGGCCAATCAAACTAGGAGATAGCTCGTACTCCCCGAAATGCTTTTAGGAGCAGCGTGAATTAATAATCTGACAGAGGTAGAGCTACCGATTGGACTAGGGGGAGTCAAATCCTACCAAATCCAGACGAACTCCGAATGCTGTTAGATGTTTATTTGCAGTGAGGGCATGGGTGCTAAGGTCCATGTCCAAGAGGGAAACAACCCGGATCTTCAGCTAAGGTCCCTAAATCTATACTAAGTTGATCTAAGGTGGTTCAATTACTCAGACAGCCAGGATGTTGGCTTGGAAGCAGCCATTCATTTAAAGAGTGCGTAACAGCTCACTGGTCGAGCGATAGAGCATCAATGATAATCGGGCATAAAGTATAGTACCGAAGCTAAGAACTCTACGGAGTGGTAGGGGAGCATTCTATTTGCATTGAAGAAAAATTGTAAGGTTTTTTGGAGCGTATAGAATAGAAAATGTAGGCATAAGTAACGATAATGCAGGTGAGAAACCTGCACACCGAAAGACTAAGGTTTCCTGAACAACGCTAATCGGTTCAGGGTTAGTCGGGACCTAAGGCAAACCCGAAAGGGGTAGTCGATGGACAATCGGTTAATATTCCGATACTACCTTTATCAGTGATGGAGTGACGAAGTAGTGAAAGATCCGCGTACTGACGGAATAGTACGTTGAAGCGAGTAGGTATAAGTTTTGTAGGTAAATCCGCAAGACTTGCTGAACGTGATAGTACCACAAACCTTCGGGAGAGTGGATAGTGATCCTAATCAGACTTCCAAGAAAAACTTCTAAACTTATGATAAAGGTACCCGTACCGCAAACCGACACAGGTAGTCGAGGAGAGAATCCTAAGGTGCTCGAGTGATTCATGGCCAAGGAACTAGGCAAAATAGTCCTGTAACTTCGGGAGAAAGGACGCCTCCCTCTTCGGAGGAGGCCGCAGTGAATAGGCCCAGGCGACTGTTTATCAAAAACACATGGCATTGCAAATTCGAAAGAAAAAGTATAATGCCTGACACCTGCCCGGTGCTGGAAGGTTAAGGAGAGATGTTAGAAATTTATTTCAAAGCATTGAACTGAAGCCCCAGTAAACGGCGGCCGTAACTATAACGGTCCTAAGGTAGCGAAATTCCTTGTCGGGTAAGTTCCGACCTGCACGAATGG
>ENA-OSEY01000038-OSEY01000038.1-marine-metagenome-genome-assembly--contig:-NODE-38-length-94282-cov-10.052938_pt1 | contig 94282 bp, 90 predicted proteins | sample MGYA00248465_ERZ534230 | MGnify/ENA primary metagenome ERZ534230 (study PRJEB26409, sample SAMN06344110) | marine metagenome | isolation source: Sea water from surface | place: Atlantic Ocean:Southern... | reverse complement strand
GGATTTTCATTTTCAATGTTTTTAAACTTAGTAAGATTAGGAGTTCCTGAAGATGATATTACTATAATGTTGATGGCCAATAATGGCTTAGAACTTTATGGAAACTCTATTATTGTAAATACCGATTTTGCAGAAAAAAATTCAGATTTAGTTACTGGTTTCTTAAGAGCTGTCGCAAAAGGTTGGAAAGCTGCGATAGAAAATCCAGAAGATGCAGTTAAAAGTATGATTAAAAGGAACCCTGCAGCAGACTTAGCATTAGAGACAAGACGCTTAAAATTAGCAATAGAAGGAAATGTTCTTACAGCGAATACAGCATCTAGTGGTATGGGAAATATTGATGAAGGAAGAATGAAGAAGGCTATAAGCCAATTAGCTGAAAATTATAAATTTGAAAATTCTCCTAATATGTCTCTTTATTTTACAGATCAATATCTTCCTAGTGATGGAAGTCTAATGATAAAATAAAAATCAAAGTAGGTGGATTAATCCACCTACTTTAATCCTTAATTTGAAAATATGCATATTGAACTTCGAAATGTTTCTCATGAATTTGAGCTAGAAACAGGCTTTCTCCCAGTTTTAGAAAATTTATCATTTTCAGTTCCAAAAGGTAAATTTACAGCAATAGTTGGTCCTTCTGGTTGTGGTAAATCAACTATCACTAGATTGGTTAGTGGACTTTTAAAATCAAAAAAAGGCGAAGTATTTATCTCTAATGAAATAGTTAATTCACCTAAGTCAACTGTAGGAATGGCTTTTCAAAATCCAGTTCTTTTGGAATGGCGGAATATCTTAGATAATGTAATCCTACCACTTGAAATAGTATCCAAAAGTATGAATAAAGTTGAAAAAATAAACCGGGCAAGAGAGCTTCTAAGTTTAGTTGGACTAGCTGAATTTGAAAAAAGCAGGCCATCTGAACTATCTGGAGGAATGAAACAAAGAGCTTCACTTTGTAGATCTTTAGTACATAAACCAGAAGTTTTGATATTAGATGAACCATTTGGTGCACTTGATGCTTTTACTAGAGAAGACTTATGGCAAACGATGTTAACATTGAAAAAACAAGAAAGTTTTACTTGTATACTTATTACCCATGACTTAAGAGAAGCAATTTTTTTAGCAGACGAAGTTTTGGTACTTTCAGGAAGGCCAGCAACTTTACAATTTCAACTAGAGTCAAAGCTTGGTGATAACAGAAAATTAGATGATTTATATACAAATGAAACTACAAAATCACTTTCTATACTTCGCAAACAGATAGAAATTGCACAAAAACACAAATGACCTTATGACTAGCTATAATAAAATAATAATCCCTTTATTAAGTGTTTTCATTTTTTGTATATTCTGGGAATGGCTTGTTTGGATTAACGGTTGGCCAAACTATAAAATGGCATCCCCCTCAGATTTGTGGCCTGCCTTTTGGAAATTTCGTTGGCTTTTTCTGAGTTATGGATGGGATACTCTCTGGAGAACCATAGTGGGCTTATCTCTATCAGTTTTTGTTGGTGTTGGGTTTGGAATAATAATGGGATTTTCAAAAACAATGCGTATAGCTTTATACCCTCTTTTGGTCGGTTTTAATGCCATACCTAAAGCTACAGTGGTACCTGTGATTGCACTTATGTTTGTAGGCTTTCATGACATGAATACTATTTTAATAGTCATTTTTATTTCTTTTTTTCCAATAGCCGTTTCAATATCTATTGGTTTATCAACTTTAGAACCTGAATATAAGGATATTTTATTGTCATTAGGTGCAACTAAATTTGAAATTTTTTATAAGATAGCATTACCTAAAACATTACCTGAGTTTTTTGGTGCTCTCAAAGTTTCAGCTACCTTAGCATTTATCGGCACTAATTTGATGGAAATAATTGAACCTCACGGAAAAGGATTAGGGCATCTTTTTGACAGCGGAAAGATAAGTGCTGATTATCCATTAATGTTTGCCGTATTAATTGCCCTTGCAGTGTTAGGCATTTTTTTATACTACATTGTAGTCTTATTTGAAAGCATTTTTGCAGGATGGGCAGAAAGAAATTAATCGTTTTAAATTTGAACCATTCCTTAATATCAATTTTTATTGATTCTCATGTTATGTCTATAAATTCCATATATTAATGCTATTTTCAAAGAAAAAGCTTTTCTTTTCTTCATGCGACCAGTCTTGTGTCATCAAATAAGTGGCGGCTACCCAAGTTTCTAAACCTCCACCAAGATTACACACTGGACTATCACTGCCCCATATAATTCTTTTAATTCCAAAAGAACTAACCACATGTTCAAAATAAGGTTTTATTTCATCTAAAGTCCATGTCCTGTTATCACCATACGCTATAATACCAGAAATCTTACAAAATAAATTATCTCGATGAGCTAATTGAGAAATACTTTTTTTCCAATCATTAAAATCACCATCTTTTATGTTTGGAACACCGCAATGATCTAGAATAAATGTTACTTTTGGACAGAAATCAATTAGTTGCATTATTTCTGAGTGTTGATGAGGAAATGCACATAAATCAAAAGTAAGTTTTGTTTCAGATAGTAAATTTACATTTTTTTTAAATTGGTCACTGCCTGCGGTGTTATCTGGAGCAACATGTAATACTCTACGAAATCCCTTAATTAATTTTTGAGTATCTGCATATTCAATCATATCTTGGAAATTATTTTGTTCTGGTCTACAGGAAGAAATAACACCTTTGATAATAGTATCATTATTTTCAATCAAATTATGTATCATCTTCGTTTCTTCTTTAATTTGATTTTCTTCAACATCTACTTCCATATGTAAACACGCACTTATTCCTAAACGACTAGCTTTAATATGATAGTCTTCATAATGACTAGGTTTATTTAATGAATCTACTTTATCCAACCATGGATATTTCAAAATATCTGGATAAATCAAATGCAAGTGTGTATCAAATAGCATATTTCAACCTTAAAATTAGTAATATTATTTTAGATTTATAATCATACTTATTTAAATTAGTTAGAGAAAATTGATACAAAAAATTTCTAAACAATGCAGGATCTTCCATTTACTGCTAAGTAAGCTGAATAAATAGACGTTGTTCCAGCAATAAAAAGTCTATTTAAAGAACTTCCTCCAAAACAAACATTTGCTACCATCTCAGGAATACGTATTTTGCCTATAAGTTTTCCATCTTTAGAAAAGCAATGCACACCATCTGCAGCTGAAGTCCATAACCTATCTTCAGTATCAAATCGAAACCCATCAAAAAGACCAGCATTACATTCTGCAAATACTTTACTTTCTCCCAATGAACTTCCATCACTATTTACTTTTATTTTTCTTATATGTTTAGGACCATTTTTCATATGAGATAAGCCAGTATCAGAAATAAAAAGTGAAGTTTCATCATGGTTGAAAGCTAAACCATTTGGTTTAATAAAATCTGTTGCTACAATTGAAATATTTTTTAAATCCCTATCTATCCTGTAAACAAAGCAACCTTCCTGCTCAGAAATAGATTTGATACCTTCATAATCACTAATTATTCCATAAGTTGGATCAGTAAACCATATCGAACCATCAGATTTAACAACAACATCATTTGGAGAATTTAGTTTTTTATTATTAAAACTATCAGCAACTATTGTGATTGAACCATTATGTTCTGTTCTTGTAACTCTTCTACTTTTATGCTCGCAAGTGATCAACCTACCTTGATGATCAATTGTATTCCCATTTGAACAATATGATGGTTTTCTAAAAACTGAAACACTTCCGTCAGTTTCATCCCAGCGAAGAATTCTATTATTTGGTATATCAGAAATTAACAAATATTTTCCAGCAGGAAACCAAACTGGACCCTCTAACCATCTTGCACCTGTCCACAACCTCTCTACTCTTCCATGACCTGTCAAACAATTTGCAAATTCTGAGGATAGTATCTCAAAACCTGTGCCTTCTATTTCTCCAAACAAATAAGCCACCTTTAAATTCAATTAATAAGCTTAAAATATAGTAAACCAAATATACCAACTAAAGAAGTTATATTTTGAAAAAAAAAAATCTAATGTTAAGGTTTAATAATTTTATTATCTTTAAGGTGAACGTCCTGAATAAATTTGCTGCTAGACTTAACTCATTTAAAATTGGTCATCAGGATTATTGGCCTGGTAAGAATAATATTAACACCCTTGATTTACTAGGTAGAGCTTCAAAAGCAGGGATTAATGCAGCTGACTTAAATTTCCCTGACCACTTTGAAGATATTAATCTACAAGAATTAAAAGAAACGCTAAACCAATTAAATATCCATTTAAATGGTTTAGCTATGCGATACTATTCTGAATCAAAGTTTAAATTAGGCGCCTTTACTAATCCCGAAAAGGAAATAAGAAAAAAAGCAATTGAAGAAACAAAAAAAGGTATTGATATTTTATCAGAGCTTAATGGTGATTTATTAACTTTATGGATGGGCCAAGATGGTTTTGATTATTCCTTTCAAGCCAATTATCGTCAGCTATGGGATTGGACCATTAATGCTTTACATGAAATAACTGAATATAATCCAAAAATAAAAATTGCTTTAGAATATAAACCCAATGAACCACGTTCTTTTTCTTTAATGCCTGATGTATCCACAACCCTTATGGCAATAAAAGAGGTAGGAAATAAAAATATGGGGGTTGTACTCGATTTTGCACACGTAATTTATGCTGACGAAATGCCTGCTTATTCTGCTAATTTGATTGGTAGATATTCAGAAATTTTGGGAGTACATCTTAATGATGGGTATGGAAAATGGGATAATGGGTTAATGGTAGGTTCTGTGCACCCAATACAAATTATAGAATTATTAGTAGAACTTAAGAAACTCAATTATAAAAGGGCCATTTATTTTGATACTTTTCCTGATCATTCTGGCTTAGATCCAATTAAAGAATCTTTAACTAATATTAAAACTTTTAAGAGGTTAAATAAAATTGCTGATAAATTAATTAATAATTCTGATTTAAATGAAGCTATTTCAAATCAAAATGCTACTCAATCTTTTGATATAATCCAAAAATACCTTTTTAAATGAAAAAAATATGTATTATAGGATCTTTACACTGGGACATTGTAGTAAATACAAATAAAATCCCAAAAAAAGATGAAACTGCTAGTGGTTCAAAAGTTCATTACCTTTTTGGTGGAAAAGGAGGTAATCAAGCTTTGTCATCAAATAGATATGGGTCTGATACCTATTTTATTGGAAGAATTGGAAAGGACAATTTTGGGAAAAAAATACTTAAAACGCTAAAAAAAAGCACCATTGATATCAAACAACTACAGGTAGGATCAGAAAAAAGTGGTATGAGTGTCGCTGTTATAGATAAAAAAGGTAATTATAAAGCAACCATAGTCTCAGGTGCAAACTTAAGTATAGATTATAAAAAAATAACTCTAAAAAAAAATACAGGAATTCTACTGCTGCAAAATGAAATTTCAGAAAAAATAAATTTAATTGCAGCAAAAAAAGCTAAAGAAATAAATTGTGAGGTATGGATAAATGCCGCACCAGCCAGAAAAATAAATCCAAAATTGTTAGAACTGATTGATGTAATTATTATTAATAAAGTTGAGGCTGAATTCTATAAAAAATCACTATTTCAAAACAAATTCAATAAAATCACTAAAGTAATAACTTTAGGATCAAAAGGTTTAGAAGTCCAATTTCCCGATGGAGATCACAAAAAAATTCAAGCTTTTAAAGTAAAGGTAAAGTCGACACATGGTGCAGGAGATGCATTCATAGGAGCTATGGCTTCATATAAGTTAAGAGGAAATAATTTTATTTCTTGCTTAAACTATGGCCAAGCCGCGGCAGCTTTACATATTTCAAGTACAATTAAACAGAGAAATAAGATTTTAGAAAAAGATATCTTGGATTTAATTATTAAAAACAAAACATAAAAAAAATCAATCGATGGGGGCTTCTGGGTTCATTAACTCCCTAGACTTCAAATCATTCCAAAGTTCTTTTGGAATATTGTACTGCATACATTCGTAATTACTCTTCATTTCCTCTTTACTTTGACCACCTGGGATTACAGAAAGATGTGCATTGTGTAATAATGGGAATTGAAGAGCAGCTGCTTTAAGAGGAATTTCATATTTACGGCAAACTAATTCAATTTTATTAACTTTTTCTAAAATGTCTTTTGGAGCAATATCATAATTGTAATAGGCTCCTTTAACTGCTCCAGTAGCAAGAATACCAGAGTTGTATGGGCCACCTGTAATAATTCCAATTCCTCTTTTTTGACAAAGAGGAAGAAAGGACTTTAATGCCTCTTGTTCTAAAAGAGTATATCTTCCTGCTAATAAAAATAAGTCAAAATCTCCTCTTTCAGCCAAATACTGACAAACTTCCCACTCATTAATACCACCACCGATTGCAGATATTACATTTTGATCTCTCAGAGATAACATAGCTTCATATCCCTTCTTATCAAAAAATTCTGAAATTCTTTGATCAGATGCAGTTTTACTACCATGCGTAAATATACATAAATCATGAACATAAAGAATATCAATTTTAGATACTCCTAATCTTTCTAAAGAAAACTCAAAAGAACGCATAACTCCATCATAACTATAATCATAGTGTTCTTTTCGAAAAGGAACATTAAACCACTTACCAATTCCAGTTTGATCTTCAGCTTTACAAGGTTTCATTATTCTACCAACCTTAGAAGATAAAATGTAATCATTTTTATTTTTAGATCTTAAGAATCTGTTTAATCTAGTCTCACTTAAACCTAAACCATACAATGGTGCAGTATCATAATACCTTACTCCTAAATCCCATGCACTATTCAAAGTATCATTGGCTTCTTCATCTAAAATACTTTTATATAAATTACCAAGGGGAGCAGATCCAAATCCAAGTTCAGTAAAATTTAATACACTTTTTTTATGTCGATCCCATTTTCTATGTTTAATCATATTAAAACCATAAAATAACAAACATCTTTCGATGGTAATCATTTTTCCTTTACCTGACCAGAATTAAATAGTTAAATTATATTTTTAAGGGAGTTCATAGTTGGAAGATAAATTCTATAAACTATTTGGCACTAAAAAACCTATTATAGCAATGGTACATTTAGGAGCTTTGCCAGGGTCTCCACTTTATAATAAAGAAAGTGGTATTACCGGCTTAATAAAAGAAGCCAAAAAAGATTTAGAAGCACTTCAAACTGCTAAATTTGATGCAATTATGTTTGGAAATGAAAATGATCGCCCTTATCAACTTAATGTAGATACTGCATCAACTGCTGCTGCTGCATATATTATTGGCGAATTAAAAAGAGATATTAAAATACCTTTTGGTGTAGATATGCTTTGGGATCCAATGGCCACTATTGCCTTAGGTACTGCAACTAAAGCAAATTTTGTACGAGAAATTTTTACGGGTACTTACTCCTCAGATATGGGTATTTGGGCTCCAAATGCAGGGGAAGCCTTGAGATATAAACAGAATTTGGGAAGTGAGGAGATGCTTTTACTTTTTAATATTTCAGCAGAATTTGCATATTCACAAGATAGACGACCTTTAACAGATAGAGCTAGAAGTGTAGTATTTTCTTCATTACCAGATGCAATTTTAGTTAGTGGTCAAATAACTGGTGAAGCAGCATCCATGAATGACTTAATGTCTGTAAAAAAAGCATTACCGCATACTCCAGTTCTAGCTAATACTGGAGTCAAGCATGATACGGTAATTCAAGTATTAAAAAATGCGGATGGTTGCATTGTTGGGTCGTCTTTAAAAGAGGATGGGAATACTTGGAAGCCAGTTGATCCAAAACGTGCTAGAGATTTTATGAATATTGTAAGTAAATTTAGAAAGTAATGAAAAATAAAATCTATAATAATTTAATTGATTTAATGATGTTACCGGGGCTGTCTGGCCATGAAAAAAAAGTTTGTAATTATATATCACAGAGACTTAAAGAATTAGGGTTAAATCCTAAAACAGACGTAATGGGAAACTTATGGGTAAGCTTCCCAGGAGAAGGTCCTAGTGTAATGCTATTTACACATATGGATCAAATAGGATTTGTGGTTCGCAAAATAGAAGAAAATGGTTTTATAAAAATTGAAAGATTAGGAGGAGTCCCAGAAAAATCACTTGCTTCTCAAGCAGTAATATTTCCTTTAGAAAATGGAAATGAAATATTTGGAGTAATAACTAATAAAAGTCATCATGCTACTCAACAAAATGAAAAATATAGTGTTGTTCCTTATAAAGATTTATATATTGATGTTGGCGTAAATTCATTTGAAGAAGTTTTAAACTTAGGCATTAACATTGGATCACCTGTTGTTTACAAGCCATCTGCAGAAGAATTTGGTAAAGAAAGAATAGCTGGTACTAGTATTGATGATAGAGCAGGTTGTGCGATAGCAATAGCAATAGCTGAAAAATTATCATTAAGAAAATTGGGGCCACCTATCCATTTAGTTTTTAGTGTTCAAGAAGAATTTAATTTAAGAGGTGTAATTCCTATTGCACAACAATTATTGCCAGATATTGCTATCCAATTAGATTTAATACTAGCAACTGATACTCCTGATATGGAGGATAGAGGAAATGTATCATTGGGAAAAGGACCAGCTATTAGCTTATATTCATTTCATGGAAGAGGAACTTTGAATGGTATAATTCCACATCCAGCTTTAGTAAAATTATTTGAGGAAACAGCTAATCAAAATAGTATTCCTCTTCAAAAAAGTGTACACATTGGAGCTTTAACAGATCTTTCTTATGTGCAACTAGTAGGAAAAGGTGTAGCTTCTATAGATGTTGGATTTCCTATTAGATATTCTCATTCTTCACTTGAGGTATGTGATTTAAATGACCTAATTCTACTCACAACACTTTTAGAAGAAGTAATTAAAAATATTGATAAAAATTTTAGTTTAGAAAGATAAAGCTTAAAATTATATTAATTTACTTTTTTATTTAACAGCACCTGCAGCCATACCTTTGATAATGAATTTTTCTAAAACAATTCCAATAATTACAAGTGGTAAGATAGCAGCAAATGATAATGCAGCCATTGACCACCAAGCGATTCCTTGAGAACCCGTTTGACTAGCTACCATTACTGGTAAAGTTTTCGCATGAGATGAAGTAAGTAAAGCAGCAAAAAAATATTCATTCCAAGTTAATACTAAAGATATTATAAATGCAGCTATTATACCTGGGAGAGCAATTGGTAAAATAATTGTTCCAAAAGCCTTCCATAATGAAAGGCCATCGACTAGAGCTGCTTCTTCTAATTCGACAGGAATTGATCCAAATTGATCACGCATTATCCATATAACTATTGGAAGAACTGTTAAGGTATAAAGGGCTATTAACCCAATTCTCGTATCTAAAAGAGCCAATTCCTTATATAAAACTAAAAAAGGAAGGGCTAAAACCACAGGAGGTAAAATTAGCTGAGATAAAAAGAAGAATGAAATATCCGAATTTCGCATAAAACCAAAACGATAACTGAATCTACTCAAGCCATAAGCTGTACAACTACCGAGAGCTACAGCAATTGTAGAGGAACTAAATGCTATAATTGTAGAGTTCCAAAATCTTTTTAAAAATTCCTCTCTAACAGTGTTTTCAACAAAAATAGTATTTGGAGATAACCCCAATGATTTGAGACCTAACCACTTAGGAGTAAAATCCCACCAAGGAACAATATTCCCCTTCATCACGTCTGGAGCAGCTTTAAATGTTGTAGTAATAGTCCAATAGATAGGAAAAAGACAAATAAAAGCCCATATTATTAATACACCATAAATTAAAAATCTGTTGAAAAACCAATTTGGTTTAAAGGACAAATCTTGGGCAGTATCATGAAAAATTTGTTTATTCATACTTTAATACCTAGGTCTCATCCATTTATCGGCAATTTTTATAAGAATTGTCATTAAAATAACTATTATTATTAAGTAAAAAATAGCTAAAAAAGTCCCATAACCTACATTTGAACGATCTCGATATTCTCTAAATATAAAGCTTGTAACACTATCGGTTGCTCCACCTGGTCCACCAGAAGTGACATTTATAATAATATCTGCCAATTTGAGCTTGAAAATAATCCTTATCAAAATTGCTGTTATTGAAACAGGTAACATTAGAGGAAAAGTTATCTCCCAAAATTTCTTCCAAGGTGGGGCACCATCTACATCAGCTGCCTCATGCATTTCTTTAGGAATAGCTTGCAAACCTGCTAAAATCATAATCATCATCAAAGGTATAAATGTCCAAGCATCCATCATCATAATGACTGCTCGTGCCATTTCATGGCTTCCAAAAAAGGAAGGATTTTCCCAACCTAATTCTCTAGCAAGTCGGGATATAGGACCAAACCTAGCCTCTAACATTGATTTTCCTATCATCCAACTAACTGCAACTGGAGATAGCATCAATGGCATTAAGAAAGCTACACGAAAAAATTTGCGAGCTCTTATTTGAGTATTTAAAAGAAGAGCTAAACTAAAGGCAATAATATACTCAAACAAAATAGCTAAAGTATAATAGATCATATTTTTTAAAGCATTCCAATAAAATGGGTCTGACCACATTTGATAAACATTAGCTAGTCCATTAAATTGCCTGCCGTCTGGCGAAGAAAGATTCCAACTAGAAAATGCTATGCCTAAAGCGAATATTAGAGGAAAAATAACAACTGAAATTACAAAAAGTACCGCTGGTAAGATGAAAAGTCTTCTTTTGCCTTGCTCACCGTATAAGATGACTTGGCCAAGACATAAACAGAATGCCCAAAATAAATATGCATAAAGAGTAGGTCGCCAATTTTCAAAACCAAAAGATAAAAAATTTGATTGGTCCAGTGATTGTAATAGTACAGTTAAGATAAGAAGCACTGCGGAACCCCAAATTATAAAACGACCAAAATTTCTTCTTGTATCCGATATTTGATCTGGCATTACAATATGGAGATAATTACCTTCAGACGCGCTCAATAAGAATTTCCTTTAAAAAAGTAAGGATCGGTATGTTTCCATACCGATCCAATAAATTGTTATGATCAAAATTAAAGACCCATAGAAGCTTTATAAAGCTTAATCTGACTTTCTCGTCCTATTGAGTCAGTAATTTTTTCCCATGCTGCAGCAATAGCATCTGCAGTTTCCTGAGCTGAACTATACTGACCAGCAAAACCTTTAGCCAACTCATCTTCAGCAACAGAATAATACTGAAAAATTCCTGGTATTCTGGGTTCATTTAAAGAATTAGGATGATTATAAGTATCTAGATTTGATCCAAGATAATCTTCTATAAATGCTCGATCATAACCAGCTGCTTCCCATTCGTCATATACAAAATGTGAATTTCTATATGGCTGAAAACCAGAGGGGTAAGCTGACGTCCATAGAGAGATATCCTTTCCTCCGATATGGGCTGCAGCAGACCAAGCAGCTTTTCTTTTTTTGCTATCACCTTCAACTCTGTTAGTGACATATACACCCCACCCCAGATAAGCATTGTTTGGAGCTTCGTTGTAGGTATTTTCCCATGCACCTTTTTTAGAGTTATAGACTTTATCCGAGCCAGGTATCATACTAAAACCAACTACATCACCAATAACTGAAGAATCATTAGTTCTAGCATTAGATCCAATATCACCCCACCAAGTAAGCATAGAACCTGTCCCCGCCAAAAATTGTTGGAAACCAGTAGTACCTGGATCAGCATTTATTTGATCTGCTGGATAAGCTCCATCAATTTTAATAAGATCCATAACATCTTGAATTGCTTGAACCCATCCTGGGTTATTGATTCTTGGCTTCATAGTATCAATATCAAAAAGAAAAGCTGGATCATCAGGATGTTTTACATATGGACCAGCTCTATCTGTAAGGAAATACATTCCAAAACCACCCCATCCTTTTAGTGGATCTAAAAAACCATGAGCGGGAAGTCCTGTTAACGGGTCTTTTTTACCTACAACATCCTTAGATATCTGATTTACTTCTTGCCAAGTTTTTGGAGGATTCGCTCGACCAGTTATTGATCCAGATCCAAAATAATCAGTTCTATAGCAAAAGGTATGACAGTCACCATCAATATTGATTCGATATGCCTTTCCATCCCAAGTTCCAACAGGAGGTTGCAGATAACCAACTAAATCATCATAGTCAATTTGGTCTTTAACCCAATCTGGCATTTCATTTAAGAGCCCTTGACCTGCTGTGTCACCTTCAAAAGGTGCACCCATTTCGATTATGTCAAAATCAACTGTTTTTGTAGCAATTGATTGCTGCAATCTTGGATTGTAATCTGCTTGGGCTAAATCTATCCAATTGATTTTAGCACCTGTATATGCTTCCCAAGGTTTTAAAAATCCTCTAAATAAAAAATTGTGAAGATTCTGGTTGTTCAAACCCATAAACGTGAGCTCAACACCTTTAAATTCACCTGGTTTTACTCTATCTTTTACGGGGCCTAAGCACATTTCACCCACTTTTTGCCATTCAGCATCACCTGGGGAACCCATTCCAACACCAGGAATTTTCATAATGGCAGCACGCAGTGCAGAATGACCATCTGCTAGTGCTGGCACAGCACCACCCATGGCTGCTAATGCAGCAGTACTGGCAGCACCTTTTAGCATAGTTCTTCTTGTCAAACCATTACGAACTATGTGATTATAAAGTTCTACTTTCATACAGTATTTCTCCCATATTATGTTAAATTGGAAATTACAAAATAAATCTTATAATCCCAACAATACTCTAATAATAAAATAATTTCAGTGAAGATCTGTTTTGTCAAGCTTATCAATAAATTGAATTTTCTAATATAGACAGCATTGAATTGTTAGGTTATTTTTTTTGTAGGAGAATTTTATGGCTGAAGTAAAAATACGTGAACTTTTTAAATCTTATGGAAATACCGAAGTAATTCATGGATTGGATGTAGATATTGAGGATGGTGAGTTTGTTGTACTTGTAGGACCTTCAGGTTGTGGAAAGTCTACTCTTTTGAGAATGATTGCTGGTTTAGAAGGTATATCGTCTGGAAAGATAATGATTGGTAAAAGTATTGTAAATAATTTACCACCTTCAGAGAGAGACATTGCAATGGTATTTCAAAATTATGCTCTTTATCCCCATAAGACAGTAAACGATAATATGGCTTTTTCTTTGAAGATGAAGGGTTTAAGTAAAAATGAGATTGCGAATAGAGTAAATCAAGCTGCAGAAATTTTAGGTTTGACCCCCTATCTCCAAAGATACCCTCGCGCTCTTTCTGGTGGTCAAAGACAAAGAGTAGCTATGGGACGTGCTATTGTCCGTGATCCACAAGTTTTTTTATTTGATGAACCACTATCTAATTTAGATGCGAAATTACGTGTGCAAATGCGCGCAGAAATAAGAGAATTACAACAACGTCTTAACTCAACTACAATTTACGTTACGCATGACCAAATTGAAGCAATGACAATGGCAGATAAGATCGTCGTTATGAAAGATGGTTATATTGAACAGATTGGCAGTCCTCTAGAAGTATATGACAAACCTGCAAATACATTTGTAGCTAGTTTTATAGGGTCTCCTGCAATGAATATGATAGAAGGTATTGTGGAAATAAAAAATAACTCTTTCAAATTACAAGTTGCAGAAACAAAAATTGACCTTCCAAATATAAAAGAATTAGAAAATGGTCAGAAAATAATCGTAGGTATTAGACCAGAATATCTAATCCCCTCTAAAAATGGTATTCCTGCAAAAATTGCTGTAGTAGAACCGACTGGATCTGAAACTCATTTACTGCTCAGAGCAAATGATCAAGATTTAACATGCGTAATAAGAGAGCGACAAGATTTTAGTCCTGGACAAGATGTAAAACTAACAGCAGAAAAAAAATCAATTCATATTTTTAATTATGAAAATAAATTACGTATTTACTAATTTATAATCAATTTAAGATTGGGAGGATAATAATAAATGTTAAAAGGAATAAATAGTCTATTGAATGCTGAAGTACTATATGCACTTAGAGCTATGGGACACGGCGATGATTTAATAATTGCTGACACAAATTTTCCTTCTGATAGTGTTGCAAGAGAAACTGTATTAGGAGAATTATTAAGAATAGACGCACCTGCAGCTGAAGTTGTAAAAGCTGTTTTATCTGTATACCCTCTAGATACTTTTGTTGAAGATTCTGCGGGAAGAATGGAGGTTGTTGGAGAGCCTAACTCAATTCTTCCTGTAATGAGCGAGGTACAATCTGAAGTCAGTGCAGTTGGAGGTCCAAACCCAATGATTTCAATTGAACGCTATGCATTTTATGAAAGAGCTAAAAAAGCATATGCTGTAATACAGACAGGAGAACGTCGATTTTATGGATGTTTTGCCTTTCGAAAAGGTGTAGTTGGTCCAGAGGAAAATTAAAAAATGGGTCATGTAGTAATTTTGGGGGTGTTTGTTGCAGATACTGCATATCGTGCAGAAAGAATGCCCATTATTGGTGAGACAGTTTTAGGAAACTCATTTTCTCTAGGACCAGGTGGTAAAGGCTCTAACCAAGCAGTTGCTGCTGGAAGATTGGGTGTTAAAGTTTCAATGATAAGCCGTTTAGGCAAGGATGACTTTGGCCAAATGGCCCTCGAAACTTGGAAATCATCAGGAGTAACTCCGTTTATTGAAGAAGACAAAGATAGTTATACAGGAGCTGCCTACATTTTTATAGAAGAAAGTACAGGAGATAATGCTATTATTATTTCTCCTGGTGCAGCTGCAAACATAAGTCCTGAAGATCTAGAGAATAAAAAAGAACTTATTGTCAATGCTGATGTTTTTATAACTCAACTTGAACAACCAATAGAAGCAGCAAAAAAAGGTTTGGAAATCGCAAGATCAGCAGGTGTGAAAACAATATTAAATCCTGCTCCTGCTGTAAAATTACCTAATGAAATTTTATCCTTATGCGATTTTATAACTCCAAATGAAACTGAAACAGAAACACTAACTGGAGTAAATATTTCAACATTAGAAGATGCAGACGCAGCTTGCAAAAAATTTGTAGAAATGGGTGTTAAAAATCCAATAATTACATTGGGTGAAAAAGGTGCCTATTTACATGATCATGGGCTGATAGAGAGCTACAAAGTGGGAAAAGTTTTGGAAACTACAGGAGCCGGAGATGCTTTTAATGGTGGGTTTGCTGCAGCTTTAGCTGAAGGAAGAAGTACATTAGATGCTATAAATTTTGGATGTGCAACTGCAGGTATTTCAGTAACAAGGGCTGGAACTGCTCCTTCCATGCCAACTAGGGACGAAGTAGAAAAAATTCTTACAACTTAGATTAAAAATATTTATTATAAAATCTCATGTAAATTATTTTCCGAAATGATCAATCTTAATCAAGAATGGATTAAACCAAAAAAACCTATACCAATCGTTATATTTGGAGCTGGTTCAATTGCTAACGATGCTCATTTACCAGCCTATGAGAAGTCAGGTTTTAAAGTACTTGGAATTTATGATCCAGATATTGAGAAAGCACAAAATCTGGCAACAAAATTCAATTTAGATATATTTCATAGTTTAGAGGAAGCAATTGATCAGGAAAACGTTATCTTTGATTTAGCCACGCCACCCGAAGTGCATACTGAAATATTAAAATTTTTACCAGAAAAGTCTGGAGTTTTGATTCAGAAACCAATGGGTAGTAATTTGGATGAAGCAACTAAAATATTAGAAATTTGTAATACTAGATCACTAAAAGCTGCTGTGAATTTTCAACTTAGATTTGCTCCAATGATGATAGCTTTAAAAGATGCTATCAACTCTGGTTTGCTAGGAACAATTGTAGATTTTGACGCTTGGCTAGCATTGGATACACCATGGTCATTATGGAAGTTTTTGGAAAATTTACCAAGAGTAGAAATTCTTTTACATTCTATACATTATTTTGATTTTATTAGGTCCATTCTCGGTAATCCGATTGGTGTAAAAGCAAAAACACTCGGCTTTCCTGGAAAAAAAACTTCTAACACTAGGACTGCAGCGATACTAGATTATGGAAAAGATATCAGATGTGCTCTGACTATTAATCATAATCATAGTTTTGGCAGAAAATTTCAAGCTTGTGAATTTAGAATTTGTGGGACTAAGGGTGCGGCTTATGTTCATCTTGGAGTAAATTTAAATTATCCAGAAGGTGAACCTGATAAATTAGAAATAAATTTAGGAGAAAAATGGATAAATATACCTTTAAAAGGATCTTGGTTTATTGAGAGCTTTGGGAATAGGATGGCACAGCTACAACGATTTGTGAGTGGTGAAGAGAGTGAACTTATTGCAGGGGTTAAAGACTCTTGGGACACAATGGCGCTTATAGAGGCAGCATATAAAAATAACGAAAGTCCAGGAACTTTAGTCCCAAAATATATGAATAAATAATTATTTAAGTAATGTAAATTATTCTATTGTACAAACAACTTCACCTACTTGTACTAAATCACCTTCATTTGAATTTATTTGAGAAATTTTACCACTAGTAGGAGCCTCAATTTCTAAAGATGTTTTTGTAGTGGATATTAAAAGCACAACATCACCTTGTTCTACATCATCACCCGTTTCAACTAACCATTCTGTTATTTCTGCCTCTGATATTTCATTACCCAGATTTGGTATTATTATGTCTGTCATTTAAAATTTCCTTTTTAATTATAAACCTTTTTTCGCTAAATCTAAAAAATCCCAATCTTTTCGAAGTCCTCTCTTGTTTATTCTCTTTTCTGGGAAAAAATCTCTAAAAACAAGATCTAAGATATCTTCTGATTGTGGAGAATATGTTTTTTCCATATCGGCTCCTGGCGCAATCCAATTAGGCGAACCAATTATCATAGGCGATGCTCTAAGATTTTTGAAGGCAAATTTTGAGACGTTTGTAGCAATTGTATTTGCAAAACTACCTCTTTCTACAGCTTCAGAAACAATCAGTAATCGACCGGTCAACTTTACTGAATTTAACAACATTTCATAATCAAATGGGACTAAGGATCTTGCATCAATAATTTCTGCATCAATATTGTGGTTTATTAATTCCATACTTGCATCTAATGCCGCATATAGAGAGGCTCCTATTGTTAGGATAGTTATGTCCTTTCCACTCCTTCTTTTTACTGCTTTTCCAAAAGGTACTTTATAATAGTTTTTTGGTACTCCATTTTCAGTAAATATTTCAACTTTATCATATAACCGCTGGCTTTCAAAAAATACCGTTGGATCATTTGAACATAGAGAACTGGCCATTAATCCTTTTGCATCATAGGGTGTTGCTGGGTACACAATTGACAATCCTGGAATATGTGTAAGTAAGGAAGTCCAATCTTGAGAGTGTTGTGCTCCATATTTAGAACCAATTGAAGCTCTTAATACAATAGGTAAATTTAATTCACCAGCAGACATAGCTTGCCATTTAGCTAACTGGTTAAAAATTTCATCTCCTGCCCTTCCAATAAAATCTGAATACATAAGTTCAATTATTGCTCGACCACCTGATATAGCATACCCAATTGCGGTTGAAACTATAGCTGCTTCAGATATTGGGGAATTAAATAATCTATTAATTGGAATAATATCAGAAAATCCTCTGTAGACACCAAATGCACCTCCCCAATCACGACATTCTTCTCCATATGCAATTAATGATTTATCCCTAGATAAATGATAAATAATTGCTTCAGCTAGACTATCTCTAAGAGTTATTGCCCTCATTCCAGATAATAAAGAGCCCTCTTCAGACTTTCCAAATCTTGACTTTTTTTGTAAGCTTTTTATTTGATTTACTTCACCCTCATTCTTCAGTAAGTCACTCGTAATCTTTGAAACACTGATTACTTTTTTATTAAATGTAAAATCTCCAATAATTGTAGGGTTTTTTTCAATATCAATACTTGGAGTTAACTCTCTATCCACGACTTTACTAGTCAGATACTCTATTTGATTTTGAACTTTTTCACTCATATTATTTAAATCATTTTTATTTATGATACCTGCTTCTATCATTTTTTCTGAATATTGTTGAATAGGATCAAAAAATTTCCAATGCTTGATTTCATCTCTTGACCTATATGCATTAGTATCAGTTGTAGAATGACCAGAGTATCTATAGCATTCAATATCTAGCAATATTGGGCCATTGCCCTCAATTAATAGTTTTCTTTTTCGGATAATTGCATCAGCAACAGATAGTGGGTCAGATCCATTTATTGTTTCAGCATGCATTTGTTCAGAATTTACCCCAGTAGCAATCCTTGATAGACGATCCCAAGACATTGTTTCACCCAAGGTTTGACCACCCATAGCATAAAAATTATTCATAAAACAAAATAACATTGGTGGATTTTTATTATATGGTTCAGGCCATAAGTTTTTATATTGTCCCATAGACGAAAAATTCATTGATTCCCAAACTAAACCACAACCAGTACTTCCATCTCCTAAATTTGCTACACAAATACTTTCTTCTTGGTTTAAATGAGCATGTAAAGCAGCGCCCACAGCAATACCCGAAGAACCTCCAACAATTGCATTATTTGGAAATGTACCAAAAGGTGTGAAGAAAGCATGCATTGACCCACCCATACCTTTATTAAAGCCAAGTTCACGCATAAAAATTTCAGCTAACACTCCACTAAGTAAAAACATTTCTGCATCATCAAATTCTTTATCATTTAAATTTTTATGAACGTATGAAATTAATTTCCCGCCATTATAATCTTGCATTATTGATTTTATTTTGTCTCTACTCAGATTCTTAATAGCTGAAAGACCCTTGGCTATCATTTCACCATGACTTCTATGAGATCCAAAAATTTTATCCTCTGGTTTTAGAGCAAATGCAGCTCCAACAGCTGCAGCCTCTTGACCTATCGAAAGATGTGCAGGCCCATTATAAGTATAATCTATATTTTTATATGAACCTGTTGTTTTGAATGAATTAAGCATATTTTCAAATTCACGAACAATATACATATGCCTCAATACTTCTTTCAAATTTTCCTTACCGTGTATCTTTAATTCATCATCAATTGATTTCTGATATTGATGAATAGGAAGCTCTGTACTTTTTAAAAAGTCTTTAGCAAAAATTTTATTAGGGTCTATATCGATATTTTTAGGCATTGTTTTCAAAATTTTCCTTGTTTATAAAAATCTCAATATCTTCTCTTGAGGGCGGATTACAGCCTATTTTCTTACAATTTAAAGCTGCTGCTATAGAAGCTTTATCCATCATTGAAGACAAATCTGGTTTTTTTAAATTTTTGACTAAATTTATATTGTATATTTTATGATCTACAAACCAGTTCAAGATACTAGCCATATAGGTATCACCTGCACCAACTGTATCCCTTAAGTCAGAAATTTTTTTACTAGAAATTTTAACTTCAAAATTTGACGTTTTTCCAATAGATCCTTCTTCTCCAAGTGTAAGAATAAGTAATTGAGCCTTAGTTTTGGATTGAAGGATTTCAAAAGATTGATCTAATGATTTACTTGGATAAATCCATTGTAAATCTTCATTGCTTAGTTTTAGAATATCCACATCAAAAAACATTCTTTCTAATCTTTTGATATAATTTTTACGATCTTGTATGAGGATTGGACGTACATTTGGATCCAAACTAGTAATTAACCCTTTTTGTTTGCATATCTTAAAAAATTTTTCCCAAACTTCAGCATCTTGGCCTTCTATCAGTCCTAAAGAACCAACATGAAAAATTTTTGCATTAATGGGTAATATATCTAATAAATTTTCTAAATTTACTTTTCTTTCTGCTGTGTCATTTCTATGAAAGCTATAAGAAGGAAAACCATTTTTTATTGATACCACAGCTAAAGAAGTAGGATTTGAAATACTCTTTGATAAAATTTTTACCCCACTTTCTTTCAACTTAGAAGAAAGTAACTTTCCGAGTGTATCTTTTGATAATGGTGTAAGATATGATACTTTTGATCCTAACTTACTTGTAGCTATCGCAACATTATATGGAGAACCCCCAGGATTTGCTAAATAGATTGGTAGGCCTTCAGAATTAGAACTTGAAGAAACTAAATCAATAAGATTTTCTCCACCAATCACAATCACATAATAACTCCATAAAAATAAGTTATCTTAATGTTAAGAAATAAAACTATCAAGCTTACGAGCTCTTTCAAAAATTAAATCAACAAATAAACTCATAATGAGTACAATAACTCCAAAAATTAAAAAAGGTATCGTCACAGCATAACCAATATTAACAATTGGAATAATTAATAAAATAAAACATATTGATGTAAAAATTGCCAAAAGTTTATTCAGAAAAAATATAGGCAATAAAGATAGGATAAAGAGTATTAAACATAAAAATGAAATTGAAGTATTTGAAAGAATGATTTGTTGAAGATCATCTATTTCTTTTGGTCCTAATAACCTCGCCGTTTGACCATTAGCTAATTTTTCCCCAGCAATCTGAAGATTTTTAGATGCATTATGCTCTAAAAGTGAGATTTGTGCTTTTAAAAAGAGACTTGCAGGTGTCATCATGGTTAAAAATGCCATAAATGAACTTACTGCTACCAATAACTTTCGAACATTTTTTGAATTTTTTGACTGGCGGACTAAATCGATACCAACTGCTAAAAGGATTATTAAACCTGTAACAACCATTTGCCAAAAAGTATCTAATTGAGCAAGTGTCAATCCGTTATTTATTAACTTTAATAAAATAACCCCCATAAAAGTGCCCCATAATGAACCTCTGCCTCCAAATAATGAGGTACCACCAATAACAACTGCCGCAATTGCGTCCAACTCCCACATCTGTCCATAGTCAGATTTTGCATACGGAGCTCTTCCAAGAAATAGCAATGCTCCAAATGCAGCTGAAAGTGAACAAAGCATATAAGTCATCATTGTATATAAAGAAGTATTAATGCCCGATTGTCTTGCTCCTAAAGCATTCGATCCAATAGCGTAAATATATCTTCCATATCTTGTATTAGCTATGATTATACTCAATATCAGAAAAAAAAGGATAAAAATAAGCATAGACATTTGAAAAGTTCGAAAAAAATTCAACCAATTACTGTCTACAAAATTTCCAAATGTTGCCCAAAACCCTTCCAAATTACCTTCTTTGAATTCATTTCTTACATTTAAAAAAGGGTTAAATCGTCCAAATGTATCAAAATCAATTGGAAGTTTAGGAGTTGCTTGTGCGCCTGTACTTAGATGACCTGTACCTCTCCATATTGACAATCCTGCAAGAGTTGCAATGAATGCAGGCATACCAAAATAAGCTACTAATACTCCTTGAAATGCGCCAACTAATAATCCTATGGAAAGACCTGTAAGAATTGCCATCCATGGTGGGAAACCCCAAAAACTACAAACATAACCTGTGAGAGCAGCAGTCATACCCATTACTGAACCAACGGATAAATCAATTCCTGATGTTATAATTACAAGCGTCATGCCACCAGCTACTATGCCAATAGCTGCAGAATTATTTAATATTGTCATTAGGTTCGTAGGATGAAAAAAAGGACGTCCCGAAGTCGAAAATTCTATAGCTATAGCAAGAATAAAAATAGCAATGAAAGCTCCAGACCACTCTGCTCTAAAAAATCTAACTAAAGCTTTAATAATTGAATCTGTTAATTTTTCTGACATTATTTTTAAAAAAATTATAAATAATTTTAAAAATTATTTCGCTTAATAAAAATCAACATGGCACAAAGTTTATAAATTTTGTGCCACGTTGTTTTGGGATAAATTAGTTAATACCCACCATTTTTTTATAAACACCAGAAGTAGAAGGTGTTACAAGAAAAAAACCTGTATCTATTCTTGATGAAACGGTTTCACCTCTTGCAGCAGCTGCAGCTGCTTTAATTCCCTGATAACCCATTTGATACAACATCTGAGCAGTATCTGCGTGAACCCAACCTTCATCCATTGCAGCGATCGCGTCACTTGCTCCATCAAATCCAACTAACTTAACGTCACCTGCACTATAACCAAGATTTTCTAAAGCAGCTTTTGCACCCATAGTGCCGCCATCCCAGGCATTGACTACCATTTTTACATCACTATTTGAATTTAGTACAGCTTCAACACCTTCTTGAGCCTGCTGGCTATTCCATTCTGTTGGAACTTCTAAAATTTTAGAACCAGGTCTAGCTGCAGAAAAAGCCTCCATGAAACCATTACGACGCTCCTGTCCTGTTGATTGTGCTTGATTACCAGTAACATATATTACAGTATCACCATCATTTACTAATGTTGCAGCAATTGCTCCCTGAACTTTTGCAACAGCATAATTATCAGTGGCAACAAAAGATGTAACATCAGCACCTGAAACGCCTGTATCAATAGCAATAATTGGAATACCAGATGACATTGCATCTGTCACTGCAGGTGCTACACCAGCACTATCTACTGGAGCAATTCCAATGGCTTTTGCTCCTTGGGCTACTAGGTTTTCGAAAACTTCTAATTGACTAGATAAATCACCTTGGAAGGCTGGACCTACAGAAACTAGTTTTACTCCTTCTTCTGCCGCAGCATCTTCTGCTCCCTGATTGATCATCATCCAACCTGCGTTTGTAGCTGATTTTGTGATGTAACCTATAACATCTTGAGCTTGAATAGCAGCATTAGATGTAATAGCAAAAAATGTAAGTACTACAAATTTTGATAATAAATTTCTCATTATTTCATTCTCCCTTTATTAATTTTACAAAAATTCAGTAAAATATTAGTAATTTGAAATTTTAATTAAGGTACAAAAAATACATAAGTGTCAATAAAGATTTTAATTTTAAATTATTGTATCATAAACTTGAGTTGTTATTTATAATCAATTATTAATACGTAGTTAAAAAGATAATCAATGAATTACAATAAAAATGAAATAATTCTTAAAACGGTTGGATTAACCAAGCATTATGGAGGTGTAAGAGCTCTAGAGGATGCAAATTTTTCTATCTCAAAAAATGAACATATTGCAATAGTTGGCGATAATGGTGCCGGAAAATCCACGTTTGTTAGAAGTATTACTGGTGTAGAAAAACCAACTTCTGGTAAAATTTATTTTAATGGTAAGGAAGTAAATTTTAAATCCCCCACTGATGCTAGGGTGAATGGAATAGAAACAGTTTATCAGAATCTTGCGTTAGCTGATGACCTAGATGTTACTGCAAATATTTTTCTTGGTAGAGAAATTGAATTTTTTAGATTAGGACCATTATCATGGTTAAATAAAAGAGCCATGAAAAAAAAATCATTAGATCTTTTAGCTCAGACTGGAATAAAAATAGGTAATTTAAATCAAATTGTAGCAAGCATGTCTGGAGGACAACGACAATGTGTTGCCATTAGTAGAGCTGCGGGTTGGGGTTCAAAATTAATTGTAATGGACGAACCAACAGCCGCACTTGGCATACAAGAAACAAAAAAAGTTGAGGAAATAATAATAAATCTGAAAGATCGCAATATCCCTGTTATAATCATTTCTCATAATCTACGCCAAGTTTTTAATCTTGTGGATAAAATAGCTGTGTTTAGACAAGGAAGAATAATTGATATAGTAAGAACTAATGAAGTCTCTGGAAATGATGTTGTAGCTTTAATTACAGGATTGGATAAAAAAAATAAGGAAGTGAATGAATATATTTAATTTTAAGGAAACATCACATTATGTTAAAAAAAATAAACCCAATTTTAGGACCAGATGTTTTATTCATACTCAGGGAAATGGGTCATGGTGATCAAATAGCCCTTGTGGATGGAAACTATCCTGCATCAGCACATGCGAACAAATTAATAAGAGCAGACGGAATAGCGCTTATACCTCTTTTGGACGCCATCCTGGATGTACTTCCCATTGACGAAAGTTCTGATGCAATCGTAAGAGCTATCAATGTTACAAAAAAAGATGGAACAGATGCAATACATAAAGAAATTGAAAAAACTTGTAATGATTATAAATTAACTTCACTTCCACTTGACGCAGAAAGTTTTTATCAAAGGGTTAAAAATGCATTTGCTGTAGTTGCAACTACTGAACGTTCTTTATACGCAAATGTAATCCTCACAAAAGGTGTTATACTCCCAAACTAAGTTTATTTAATAAATTGAATTTATTGTAAATTGTGTATTTAGATTTATTATAATATAATCTAATTCTAATACTATTTTGGAAGATAACTTGTCATTTGAAGCGTCACCTATCCCTAAGAATGAAGAAAGTAGACTACTTGCAGTTGAAAAAACTGGGGTCTTAGACATAGTTAATGAAGAGATTTATAACGTTTATTGCCACCTTTCTAGACAAATAACTAAATGTCCAGATAGTTGGGCGAACGTTATTGATAAATATCGCCAATATAATTTTGTACTCGATGGTGAAGATATTAATGATCAAATCAAAGAAGAAAGAAGAACTTCACCAAGACCGTTAACATTTTGTCAATATGCTTTAAATAGTACAAGTCCACTTATAGCCAACGATTTAACAAAGCATAAAATATTTAAAAATCACCCTTCTGTCTTAAAAATTGATGGACCCAGATTCTATGCAGCATTTCCATTAATAAATTCAGAAGGCTATATTCTTGGCTCATTATGTGTTCGAGATTTCAGAGTAAGAAGACTTTCAAAAAATATTATAAATTTAATGATAGGTTTATCTAAAAAACTCTCTCACCAATTAGATATCCAAACTGAACAAAGACAACTATCAATTGAAAGAATTACAAGAGTTATGGAAACATTAGACGAAGAAATAACTAATCTTTCCTTAAGTGAAACTATTTCTATTTTAAAATGTCTTTCTAATGGTTTACTGAGTACAAAGGATCAAAAGAAACTTTTAGATTTAGATCTTATAGATAAAAATTTAAATTTAACTAAAAAATCAAAAGAATTAAAAAACCTTCTCAAATTGGATGCAGCAGTTTTGAAAAGAATAAAAATGCCGGCATTAAAAACAACTGAAATCGATGAATTATTCAAGGGTTTAGATAAATAATGTATGGGAAGGTTGTAAATTTAAAATTTGCAAATATGGAAGAAGCAAAATTAGCCGCATCATTTTTTACTGAAAATATAGCATCCAAAATATCTTCTTTAAAAATAATAGGTTTTAATGTTTTTATTGGAAAACAAGGTGATTTAAATTTATTGGTCAAATTCGAAGATGTTTCTTCTATTAAGTTGTTTGAACAGAAATATCCCCAAATAATTGAATCACTTAGAAAAAGTTTGGTGTTTAAGGAATCCGTATTTGTTGGTGTTTGTGCTTATACTTTTGAACAAGAAGCAGCACTTACTGAAAAATAATTTAAATTCTCTATAAAATTTAAGAGAATGGAGGATATAAAATAGGAAACCAGTCTGTTCTTAATTTTTCTCCATTTTTCATTCCATGGTTTGGAAAAGGAGGCGATGTTTTTCCCGACCTCTCAATAAAGCATGCATCGTCTCCAATTAATCTTAATGAAAATGCTCTTCTTCTATTTTTTGTATTATTACCCCTAGATCCATGCAAAGTTTCAAAGTGAAAAGCGACAGCATCTCCTGGCTCCATTTGATATTCTAATATATCCATTTCTTCTAAATCAGGATTGGGAATAGACATAAATTGATCTGTTTCTTCATAAAAATTTTCTTGAGTTAACCACTTAGTAGGTAGTACTTGTTTACCCCATTTATGCGACTTTGCTACCATCCTTAACGACGCGTTTTTAACAGGATCCAAAGGTACCCAGAAACTCAGAGTTTTTTGCCCATTTACAAAATAATAAGGACCATCAGAATGCCATGGAGTATCCTTAGAAGTACCAGGCTCTTTGACTAATACATGATCATGAAAAAGTTGTACTGTCTGAGATTGCATTAATTTAGCTGCCGCAGTTATTATGTCATTATCAAAAATAGTTTTCTCAAATTCAGGAATTCTATTCCAGTTACAATAATCGTCAAAAAAACGTCCTTTTTCGTGTTTAAGAAGATTTTCTGCTGCATAAGGACCAGGGTTTTGAATATTAAATTCAATACCTTTTCTTAAGTTATCAATATGTTTCTTAAAGAGCTTGGGTATAAAAGAAACACCCAATTCCTGAAAATCATCAATCATTTTTTTTGAAATAATTTCATTCATATTAATAATATTATTTAAAACAGATAAGTCTTTAAACTATAATAAATCCTACCTAATAATTCTCTTACAACAAGAGAATTATTATCCAAGGCACCACTACTGGGAAGGAATGAAAGAAAAGTGATTTTTTGATTAATAGCTCTTTGGTCTACAGAAACAGGTATGGCTTTAAGTCCATTATCGAGGAATAATTTCAATGCTCGTGGCATATGAAAAGACGATGTCACTAACGCTATTTTCTCCTCAGTTTTAATTAATTTTTTTATAGCCATAGCTTCTTCCTCGGTATTTTTTACTATTCCTGTAAGTAAAATATTTTCTTCATTAATTCCTCTTTCTATTGCTATTTTTTTTAAATGATCACCTTCTGGAATACCAATTGACCAGGGTAAATAACCCCTTGTAAAAATTATCTTAGAGGATTTTCCCATTTTCATAAGCTGAATTCCAGCCTCATAACGATCAACAGATTCATTAAATTCGTAAATAATTTTTTTATTATCTAGCTCAACTAGTTTTAACATACCACTCAATACCACTATAGAGTCGACTTTTTTAATTTCAGTCAAATCTGAAATTGGATGTTTTTTCTCTAAATATTTTAATCCAAGATTAGCTACAATTGGATTAGAAAATATCAAAAGTAAAATTATAGACACCAACTTTGACCACTTATTCCTTGTAAAAAAAGAAAAGACCATAAAATATAATAGTATGGCTATGGGGCTTAAAAGTATTGGAAGAAATTTGTGCAAATATATCAAAATAACTCCAAATATTTATAAAGAAATCAGTATAAAATTTAAACTATAATCTTTATTAATTATTTGAATAGTATTAAAATAAAAAATCAGAATAATTTAGAAGAATATCATGGAAATAAAAGCTGAATTTTTATTACCTACAAAAGAATTAAGAAAAGATATTCCTTTTTTTACGAATACCTTAAAAATGCAAATGGATATGATTTATCCTGCAGATAATCCTACAGTTGCAGTTTTTTCTGGGCATGGTATCCGAATTAGAATAGATAAAGAAGCAATAATTTCTCCAGGAAAAATTAGAATTTTATGCGAAAACCCGGATGAATTTGCATCAGGTAAAAAGATACTTAAAGCACCAAACAATACCATTATAGAAATTGATGAAATAAACCCACCTGTCGTATTACCAACAACAAAACATAGTTTTGTCGTTAAAAAGTTAGCTGATCAAGCCCCATGGATTATTGGAAGAGCTGGGATGCATTATAGAGATCTAATTCCAGATCGATTAGGTGGCTCTATTATTGCAAGTCACATCAGAATACCAGATGGTGGTCCAGTACCAGATATGGTTCACTACCATTCTGTTGGTTTTCAATTAATTTTTTGCTACAAAGGTTGGGTGGATTTGGTATATGAAGATCAAGGTGAACCTCTTAGACTTCATGCAGGAAATTGCGTAATCCAACCTCCAGAAATAAGGCATCAAGTATTATACGCAAGCGATAATATTGAAGTTATAGAAATTGGTGTACCAGCTGATCACATCACAACTATTGATCATAAAATGGAATTACCAAACAAGACAGTTAATAAAAATAGAAGATTTAAAGGTCAAAAATTTGTGCACCATAAGGCTGAAGAGGCTCAATGGGAAAAATTTAGAGTTCCTGGTTTTATTTCAAGAGATACGGGTATAGCACAAAATACCCAGAATGTTGCAGGAGTTCATATTATCCGTCCCGAGAACAATAAAAGTCCTGAAACATATCATGACAGTGATATTTTATTTAATTTTGTAATGGAAGGAACTATGGTTTTAAGTGGAGAAGGAAAAGAACCTTTCAAGTTATCTCCTGGTGATGCATTTGTTATTCCTCCTAAAATGAGAACACAATACAAAGATTTTTCTAAAGATTTAGAATTACTAGAAGTTTCATTACCAGGTAAATTTAAAACTTATTATTAATTTCTAGTCATTTTGTTTTTATAAATGTTCCATTTTGCAGTTCTGAAAAAGCTTGCATTAATTCCTCTTTAGTATTCATAACAATTGGACCATGCCAGGCTACTGGCTCTTTGATAGGTTTACCTGATACTAAAAGAAACCTCACACCGAGTTCTCCACTTTTTACAGATATTGAATCTCCAGTATCAAATCGAACTAAAGTTCTATTACCTGACATATCTCTTATATTTAATTCTTGACCATTGATTTCTTTTTCTACAAGAACTCCAATAGGATCAGATGCATATTGAAAATTAGCAGAACCATCAAAAACATATGCAAAAGTATTTTTATATGTATCTACTTCAATAATCTTTTGAGTGTTGGGTGGAATATAAATATCTAAATATTGCGGTTCACATGCAATACCATCTACAGGGCCTTTCATGCCTTTATAGTCGCCAACTATTATTTTTATTTTAGAACCATCATCGTCTTCCAAAAATGTTATATCCTTTGATGCAATATCTTGATATCTTGGAGCAATGAATTTTTGGTCAGATGGAAGATTTGCCCAAAGTTGAAAACCATGCATTTGTCCTTTAGAATTTCCTGATGGCATTTCTTGATGCATAATGCCTGATCCAGCAGTCATCCACTGAACATCACCACTTAATAAGTCGCCCTCATTTCCAATACTATCTTTATGTTCAACTTTACCTTCAAGAACATAAGTTATAGTTTCAATCCCTCTATGGGGGTGCCAAGGAAATCCAGCCATATAATCTTTAGGATTATCATTTCTAAAATCATCAAGCATTAGAAAAGGATCACTCTCCTTAGGGTCATTGAAGCCAAATACTCTATGTAAGTTTACTCCAGCTCCTTCCATAGTAGGTATGGCTTGAGTTTCTAATTTAACTGGTCTAAAAGTCATATTACCTCTTCACATATCAAATAGGGCAGCTTACTATATTTAAATTCTAAAAATTTTTTTTAAAGATAGGTCTTATAAAAAATCGAAATTTTAAATCCTAATCACCCATCTAGGATTTCGTGAATAACAACTATACCTCTATCGGCATTTACTATTGAGGGATTATCTTCATCCTCTGGAATACCATTAAGTAGTTTTTGACATGCAATAAAGGCCTTTTCGTCTTTGTAAGAATAATATATGCCCAGTCTGTTATTTCCTTGCTTATTCCATATTTGAGTCACAGTAAAAGAAAGTAAACCTGCTTTTTTAAACTGTTGCTTCATTGTATCGACAGTGTTTTCAATTCTTTTTATTTCTGCTTCAAGATGAAATTTAGATTGAAAATCTATCTGATTATAACTCATTAACTTTGGTGTCATTGGTTCCTCATGTGTTTTAAATTATAAAGATTAATTTATTTATAATCTCAATAAATATTAATTCTTGGCAAATTTAATTAATCGACCTGCTAAAAAGATACCTTCATCCTCCTGAAAAAAATGCCCAGCATTTTTTGTTATAAAATGATCCTGGCCAGCGGCACCTGGTATATTCTTGATAAAAACTTTTTCTAAACCTCTCATTATTGGATCCTTATCAGAGAAACATGTTAATATTGGTTTTCCCAGTTTTTTTAATTTTCCCCATGCTTTTTTTTGATCATGGTGAGCTGGATCATCAATAGAATCAGGTACCAATAATGGAAACTGACGTGCTCCAGATTTATATTCTTCATCAGGAAAAGGTGCATCGTAAGCATTTATTTCTTCGCCAGAAAGACCTTTAAATGTACCTCTATGAATTACATTTCCAATTTTAAAGGTTTCTGAATTTTGACTATAGTTTCTCCACTTATAGAATTCAGAACCTAAATCCTCAACTCCAGTAGGAAAAGCAGTATTACCTATCATTACTTTATTAAAAAAATTAGGTGACTCTGCAAGTATTCGTAAACCAATCAATCCTCCCCAATCCTGCCCAAATAGTACTGAATTCTTAATTTTCAATTGATTAAGAAATAAAGTGAGCCATGTTACATGAGATTTATAGGTATAACTATTTCTATCCTTTGGTTTATCACTTTTCCCAAAACCTATTAGATCAGGAGCTACAACTCTAAAACCATTATTTGAAAGAATAGGTATCATATGTCTATAAAGATAAGACCAGGATGGTTCACCATGCAAAAGTATAATAGCAGGATCAGTCTTTTTTCCTTCATCAACGTAATGAATTCGAAGAACACCTATTTCCTTATCACTTATAGTGATGTAATTAGGCTGGAAATTATAATCCTTAAGAGATTTAAACCTAAAATCCTGAGTTCTTAAAAATAATCCCATGATTCATCGATATATTAAATTTAAATTCAAATTAAGCTCTAGGTGGTTGAAAATTTACATTTTTGGCAATTTTCCTCACCTCATCAATATCTAGTGACTCTAATACATCCAATTTGCCAACAGTTCCAGCAGCTTTGGCCTTAAGATTCATTGCTGCAATCTGATCAAAACTTTCTGCTTCCGTTTGCATAGTAAAATCATAAATACCTCTAGTAATATGATAATTAATTAACTTTGCTCCAACACTTGAAGTAAGAGTTTCCATAGCTTTTCTTCTGTCTGAGCTTCCTTCTACTAAACCTTCGGAGCCTTTGTTAGAATAAGTGCCTAGTATGATATATAAAGCCATTATTTTTCCTTTCAAAAATTTTAAATATTTGTAAATTTTCAATTATTATTTTTTAATAAATAATTAATATTATCTTTAAATTTTAAATGTTTCAATTAAAGTAAATATTTGTTTTTGTTATGTTAGGTTGATCTTAATGATAATTAATAAAGGTTTTATTGTAGTAGTGGATATAAGTGGATATACTTCATTTCTGAAAGCACATAACGCTTCAAAAAATTCTAATTTATTTAAAAAATTTCTTGATAAGATTAATGACGGCCATGGCGAACTAATTATAAGTGACTTATTGGAAACAGTCATAAATGAGTTAGATGGAACCCTAACTATCAATAAACTTGAAGGGGATGCAGCATTATTTTATGCCCTTCCAAAAAATACTAATGAATTCTCAATTGAACTCATAAAAAAATTATTAAAAAGTATTGAGGTCTTTAATAATAGAATTAATGAACTGTTGTTTGTTCAATCATGCCCATGTACTCCTTGTAATAACATGATAAATTTAAAATTAAAGTGTTTTGTTCACTATGGAGAATTCCTTATAAAAAAAATTAGAAATTTTGAAGAGATAGCAGGACAAGATGTAATTATTCTTCACAGATTAATGAAAAATTCTATCAACAGTAATGAGTATATTTTACTTTCTGAAAAAGCTGCCAAAGTAAGTAATCTAAGAAATTTAAAAAATTTAGAAAAAAGAAAAGAAGCTGTAGAAGATTTTGGAAAAATGAATATCCAAGTTTTCTATCCCTCAGGAAATACAATTGATTTTTCAAAACCCAATTTAATATTTAAAATTAAGAACTTTTTTAAGATGCAGAGGTACTTTTGGAATAAAAAAAGAGAAAAAAACTTAAAAGAAAAATATTTGGTAGATAATTAAGTTTAAAATAAATTAAAAATATTTAAAAAAACTGATTGATTTAATTTTTTATTAACCATCTGGATCTTGCATTTCTTCATTTGTAATATTGTAAACACTTACAAATCGTGGCATTTCGTTTGGTAATGTCATCATTAAGGAATTAAATCCTGCTTTCTCGAGGTTTTCAAAAATTGCATCTTCACTTTCTGCATACCAATGACAGAAAAAAAAATCATCCTTACCCATCCAGTGCTGAAGTGTTTCTGCTTTTTCACTTTTTAATGCTTCAAAAAACATTTTGTCAGTCATTCCTTTAGTTTGTTTTATGACTAATTTTCTTGATTCAGAATCATTCCAGGTATGCGTACATATATAGTGTTTTTTTGACATAATATTTACCTCCAAAACAAATCTTATCAAACAATAGAATATATTTGATTAATCTCAGATTATTAACATTTTTAAAATTTGCAATATGATTTAACTTTTTAACTTTAGATAATACCAACGAAAATTTTTAATTCATCAAAAAGGTTGCTGTTATTAATAATTTATAAGAGCATGCGACAGTTTTTCAGTGTTCAATTAAAGAATTTTAGTATTAAAATCGTTTTGTATTATTAAAGTTTTTCAATAATCAAATGGAAATAAAATGGATCAAATTTTAAGACAATCAATTCAAACTAATAATTTCTATTATTTCTTAATTGTCATGGTACTTACTACAATTAGTCAACTATCAACAATGATGGTAATTGTTTTTGGTAATATTTCAGGAAAAGAATTATTAGTAGCTGCATCAGTAATAGGACCCACAATTATCGGCGCCTTTGGCATAATTCGTCTATTAACAAATTTCATGGTTCTCATAAAAGATATGGATGAAAAAATTTCTAAAACAAATTATGGTAAGGAATTACAAAACATCCCTTTTCATATACTTAGATTTGTCTTTTCAGGCATTTTTGTAATAGTTGCAATTATTCAATTAGTTACAATTTATAGTTAAAGTTTGCAGTGGAATATTATATTTACTTACTTATGTTTGGACTTTAATTTTTGCTTTTTATATAGAAATTTTATTTGTATTTTTTTTGCAAACAAAGTCTAATCATATTATTTCGAGTCGTTAATAAGCAGGTATAAAATGAAAAATTATTCTAAATCAAATAATGTAGTAAACGAATATGAGGATGTTTACTTAGAAAACCTTGAATCAAAAGAATATTTTGAATATTTACTTAAATACTACAAGTCTTGGAAAAAATCGTCTCCCTCAGAATTTAACTATTTATTTGGTAAAGATAGAGATATAGAAGAGTTAGCTTACTGCCAGATGGATAAAGAAGATAGATACCAAATATCTAACTAATAGTTTTAATGAGCTATATATGAATAGAAGAAAATTTATATTTAGTACCATTTTAACCTCATTTTTTTTTGGTTTTAAAACTCATTCAAAAGAATTAATTCCAATCCACGTTTACAAGGATCCTAATTGTGGATGCTGTAAAAAATGGATAAATATATTAAATAAAAAAGGTTTTAAAGCCACTTCAGAAGATATGTATTCTTCGGAATTAGTGCAATTTAAAATTAAAAATAAAATTCCTGTTAATATGGTTTCTTGTCATACTGCAAGGGTGCATGAATACATTATTGAAGGTCATGTTCCACCTGAAGATATCATTTCTTTGATTGATAAAAAAATTAATGCCGTTGGTCTTGCAGTACCAGAAATGCCTTACGGATCACCTGGTATGGGACCAGAAGAGAAGAGAGAAGCATATGATGTATTTCTTGTAAAAAAGGACGGTACAACAAAAGTTTTTAATAGCTATGATGCTAAAGGTTAGAAATAATTTATTTATACTTTTTATAAAATTTGAATTTTTAAATTTAAAAAATTGGTGATTATCATTGAAAAAAGACATTTCCTTTTCATATGAAAAAATTCGCTCATCACATGATTTAAAATGCCCAGATAATTTTAATTTTGGTTTTGATATTATTTCAGATAAATATGGAAAATCAGAAAAAACCGCACTTATAGCAATCCAGAAAAGTACAAAAAAAGTCCAAAAAATTAGCTATAAGGAACTTAACGAAAATTCTTCCAAATTTGCGAATGCTTTAAAAAATTTTGGCATTAAAAAAAAAGACAATATTTTAGTTATATTACCTCGAATACCTGAATGGTACTATTGTATTTTAGGTTGCTCAAAAGTTGGAGCGGTTGCAATTCCATGTACTAAGATGCTCAAAGCTAAAGATATTGAATATAGAGCCAAGAAATCAAATGCAAAGGTTATTATTTCAACATCAGAAAGTTCATCTGAAATAAATAAAATAAAAGATAATTGTAAATCACTAAAATATAAAATTTTAGTTAAAGATAAAAAAGATGATTGGTATAATTATGATGAAATTTGCAAAAAGTCAGATGTAAATTTTGGCAGGGATATGGTTCCACCTACAAAATCCAATGACTTAATGTTGATTTATTTTACATCTGGCAGTACTGCAATGCCAAAAATGGTTGAAAGAGACCAATCTTATGCCTTTTCACATATTATTACACAGAAATATTGGCAAGATTTAAAATCAACCGATATACATTGGACATTGACAGATACTGGATGGGCTAAGGCTGCATGGGGATTATTATATCCACCTTTACTAGCAGGTTGTACTATTATTTTGTATGATAATGACGGTTTTGATTTAGATGAGCATCTAGAAATTATAAAAAAACATAAAGTTACTACTTTTTGCGCTCCACCTACTATTTATAGACTTATGGCTCAATCAAATTTAGCTAATTTTGAAGTCTCTTCTCTTAGACATTGTTTTAGTGCAGGAGAACCTTTAAATCCGGAGGCAATGCGTTCATGGAAAAATGCCACGGGGTGTGACGTTTATGATGGATATGGGCAAACAGAAACAATCAATATAATTGCTAATTTTCCTGGTATGAAAATAAAAAAAGGTTCTATGGGAAGGCCCTGTCCAGGATTTGAAATAGAAATAATTGACAATCAGGCAAATATCTTAGAAATAAATCAAATTGGTAATATAGGAATTAAAATTACAGACCCATATCCTCCAGGACTTTTTAGAGGATATTATCAAGATCAAAAAAAAACATCTGAAGTTTTTAAAAATGGATGGTATTTTACAGGTGATACTGCTACCAAGGATAAAGATGGATATTTTTGGTTTGTAGGTAGGTCTGATGATATCATTACATCTTCTGGATATAGAATTAGTCCTTTTGAAGTAGAAAGTGTACTCCTAGAGCACCCATATATTGTTGAGGCAGCAGTTGTAGCTAAACCAGATAAAGTAAGAGGAGAAATAGTAGCCGCATTCATAGTCTTAGGAAAAAATTATAATGGTAATAGAAAACTAAAATTAGAAATTCAGGAATTTGTAAAAAATAATACGGCTCCTTATAAGTATCCAAGAGAGATTATTTTTACTAAAAATCTTCCTAAAACTATATCTGGAAAAATTAGAAGGATAGACTTAAGAAACAAAATCATAAAAATTTAGTTAATTATTTTATTTGGAAAAAATTATGAAAAAATTGAATAAAACAGTTAAAAGTATGGTGGCAGAGGCAAAAACCAAAATTAATGAAATTAATGCGAAAGAAGCAATTAATTTGTTTGAAAATGATGATGTCATTTTTGTAGACATAAGAGATATTAGAGAAAGACAAAAATTAGGGTTCATTCCTGGAAGTTTCCATGCTCCACGAGGAATGCTTGAATTCTGGGTTGATCCTGATAGTCCCTATTTTAAGGATATATTTGATTCAGATAAAAAATATGTCTTTCATTGTGCAGCTGGTTGGAGATCTGCACTAGCAGTTTCAACATTAAAAGATATGGGTTTTGAAGCTACACATATTTCAGATGGTTTTGCAGGTTGGATAAATGAAAAAGGTCCTATTGAATTTAAAAATAAAAAATAAAATATTTAAGGTTGTACAATGGATAGAAAACTTTTTACACCAATATCAATCAGAAATTTAACCTTATCTAATAGGATAGTAGTCGCACCTATGTGCCAATATTCAGCAGTGAATGGTTCCGCAACTGATTGGCATTTGATGCATCTTGGCCAATTATCAATCTCAGGATCTTCTCTTATTTTTGTTGAAGCTACTGCAGTAGAAGAAAAAGGTAGAATTACTCCTGGATGCTTGGGTTTATATTCTGATGAAAATCAAAAAGCATTATCAAAGATAATTGAATTTGTGAAAAGATATGGGAATACAAAAATTGGTATACAACTAGCCCACGCAGGTCGAAAAGCTTCAACTCAAGTACCTTGGAAAGGTGGTACACCTCTTAATCAAGATAATTCAGACAGTTGGCAAACAGTTGCACCGTCGTCAGAAAGTTATAATTCAAATTGGCCATTGCCAATAGAATTAAATGAAGAAGGCTTGGAATATATCAAAAAATGTTTTGTAAAATCAGCTAAGAGAGCTGTAGAGATAGGTTTTGATATTATTGAATTACATATGGCTCATGGATATTTAATTCATCAATTTCTTTCCCCAATAAGTAATAAAAGAAAAGATAAATATGGTTCATGTTTTGAAAATAGAATAAGATACCCCCTAGAGATTTTCAAAGCAATAAGAGAGGAAATATCTACGGATTACCCTGTAGGAGTAAGGTTTTCAGCTACAGACTGGGTTGAAAATTCTTCATGGGATTTGGGAGAAGCAACACAGTTTGCGATGAAACTTAAAGCACTTGGTTGCGATTTTTTTGATGTATCAAGCGGTGGAAACTCTCCTAAACAAGAAATTATTTCAGGTCCGTCTTATCAGACTGGTTTCGCATCACATATAAAAAACAAAGTAGGCGTACCAACGATTGCAGTTGGTCAAATCAATGAACCTTTACAAGCTGAAAGTATAATAAGTACGGGACAAGCAGATATGATCGCTATAGGTAGAGGGATGCTATATAACCCTCGTTGGGCCTGGCATGCAGCTGAAGTTTTCAAAAAAGAATGTGCTTATCCACCCCAATATGCTAGAGCCCACCATTCACTTATTGGACTTCCAATACCAGGTAATCCACAATCAAAGTAAAATTAGCTGAAATTATAAAATGATCTTTAATTATTCTGCCGCTTGATAAGTTTCGATAAAGCCACCAGATTGACGTGCCCAATATTTAGCGTAAAGTCCTCCTAAACTTAACAATTCACGATGCGTACCATTCTCTACAATTTTACCTCTATCCATAACTATTATTCTATCCATTTTATTTAGAGTTGATAATCGGTGTGCAATAGCTAGGACCGTTTTACCTTCCATTACAATCTCAAGAGCCTTTTGAATAGAGGCTTCTACTTCACTATCTAAAGCACTGGTAGCTTCGTCTAACACAAGGATGGGAGCGTCCTTTAATATAGCTCTAGCCAAAGCAATTCTTTGTTTTTGCCCCCCAGACAATTTTACGCCTTGTTCACCTAAAAAAGCATCATAACCTTTACGACCCTTATGATCCTGGAGATCAAGAATAAAATTATGAGCTTCAGCTTTTTTAGAGGCATTTATTAAATTTTTTAAACTAGCTGATGATTTTCCATATAAAATGTTATCTTTTGCAGATCTGTTAAAAAGGGCTGTTTCTTGGGTAACCATACCAATTTGTTTGCGTAGACTTTCCTGCGTTACATGGCATAAGTTTTGATCATCAATTTTTACAACTCCTCCTTCTGGATCATACAAACGTAATAAAAGAGATACTAAAGTAGACTTTCCTGCACCAGATGCGCCAACAAGCCCAACTTTTTCACCAGCAGAAATAGTCAAAGAAATGTTATTAACTCCACCAATGTCACGGTCATACGCAAAGCTTACATTTTTAAATTTAATTTCACCATTTTTAATTTTAAGGGGAAATGCATTTTTAGCATCAGCTAAACTATACGGTTTAGTTAAAGTTTTTACACCATCTTCAATTTCTCCAAAATTTGAATATATGGTCATAAGTACATAACTCACCCAACCAATCATTTGTGATAATCTTAAAGAAATAGCACCAGCTGCAGCAATATCTCCAGCACTTACTTGACCAGTACTCCAGAACCAAAGACTTCCTCCAACCATTAAAATTGGCAAAACACCTGCTAGTCCATTAAGACAAAACCTGAACCAAGCAGCAACTTCCCCATACTTTATAGAAGAAGTACGAAAATTCTCCATAGCCTTTATGGCCTCTCTATCTTCATGTTTATTGTGGGCAAAAAGTTTGACTGTTTTGATATTGGTAACAGTATCAACAATTTGACCTGTCACCATAGCTCTTGAACTAGCTCTTTCTCCCGATCTCAATCGAATAATAGGCATAAAATATCCAATTAAAAAAATATAAAAAACAAGCCAAATAATAAGTGCTATTGCTAGAGTTATATTTACCGATAACAACATTAGTGCTGCACCAATAAGAGATGCAAGTGCGAATAAAACTGTTTGTAAAATTTCTACTACAACATCAGTTACGGCCCTTGCTGTTTGCATTTCTTTTTGAGCAATCCGACCAGCAAAATCATTCTCAAAAAAAGGAATTGAATGACCAATGCACCAGCGATGAATTCTTGACAATACTAGATTAAAAATATTTGGAGTAACAATTACAGATTGCATATATGAGGAGCATCCAAAGATTATTGGACGGACTAATAAAAAAAACATTAATCCTGCTGAAAACAAGAAAACATTATTTCCAAGTGGGTTATCTACACTTGAATTTAGAGCTGCATCAATCAATAAACCTAACAGTAAAACTGCTGATACTTCAGTAATACCAGTTAAAATAGATAACATACCTGAAAGAGAAAGTATTTTAAAACTTCCGGATAAAGACCATTTTAAAAAACTCAATGTACTATTTGGAGGTGGGCCTTTAGCAGGTTCTAAATGATTTATCCAATTAAACGGTTTCACACATATTGCCTAAATTGATTATAGATACCATATGATATAATGTCAGTATTTTATTATTTAAGAACTCATATAAAAATAGATTAGAAGTAGAATGTGTGGAATTGTTGGTCTCTTTCTGAAAGATAATAATTTGAATAATCAGCTAGGTCATTTACTTTCAAATATGTTAATTACTATGAGTGATCGAGGACCAGATAGTTCAGGTATAGCTATTTATAACAAAAGTAATGATGGTCAAATCAAATTAACCTTAAGATCTGAGGATCCTGATCAAGATTTAAAAAAATTAAAACAAGAGCTTATCCATAAAAAAAAATTAAAGTTAACTGTCATTAAAAATTTCAACCATATTATTTTAAGAATTTATAAAAAAGATTTCAGTTATATAAAAAACTATATAAAGAATTTTTTTCCCTTAGCTTCTCTAATGAGTTCTGGAGAAAATATCGAAATTTATAAAGAAGTAGGATTACCAGAAACTGTAATTAAAAAATTTGGTATAAAAAAGATGAATGGAACTCACGGAATTGGCCATACTAGAATGGCTACTGAAAGTGCAGTAACAACACTGGGAGCGCATCCATTTAATACAGGTTCTGATCAATGTTTAGTGCATAATGGTTCATTATCAAATCATAACCAGCTTAGAAAAAAACTCCAAAGAAACGGAATGGAGATTCAAACTGAAAATGATACAGAAGTTGCAGCAAGTTTTATAAGTTTGCAATTAAAAAATGGAAAATCATTAAAACAATCCTTAGAGTTAGCTTTGTCTGAGTTAGATGGATTTTACACGTTCCTTATTGGCACAAAAGACGGTTTTGGAGTATTAAGAGATCCCATTTCATGTAAGCCAGCCGTTATGGCTGAAAATGATTATTATGTAGCGTTTGGTTCAGAATATAGAGCATTTTCAGAATTACCAGAAATTGATCATGCTGAAATATGGGAGCCAGAACCTGCTAAAGTTTATTTTTGGAACCATAAAAATGAATAAAATTGACCTTAATAAAACAACATTGCGAGAATTAAATTCTAAATTGCATCAATCCAAAGAAAATGAAAAATGGTTAGTTACTAATCCAAAAGGAAACCATGCAATTGCAGTAGGTTTAGATAATTTTATTAATGTTAAAATTGATGGATCTACCGGTTATTATTGTGCAGGAATGAATAAAAAAGCATCCATACAAGTTAATGGTTCAGTCGGACCTGGAGTTGCTGAAAATATGATGTCAGGCAAATTAATTGTTGAAGGAAATGCCAGTCAATATGCTGGAGCAACCGGTCACGGCGGCATCCTGGTTATAAAAGGTAATGCATCTTCTAGATGTGGTATTTCCATGAAAGGTATTAATATAATTGTAAAAGGTAATATTGGCCATATGTCAGCATTTATGGCTCAATCTGGAAAACTTATAGTCTGTGGTGATGTTGGAGATTCACTAGGAGATAGTATTTATGAAGCACAAATATTTGTAAAAGGATCTGTTAGATCTTTAGGTTCTGATTGTATAGAAAAAGAAGTGTCGACCAAACATAAGCATCAACTTGAACAATTACTTGATGAATCAAAAATAAATCTGAAAGCAAGCAAATTTAAAAGATATGGATCAGCAAGAAAGCTTTATAACTTCGATATAGATAATTTATCAAAATATTAATTGAAGGAAACTGATGACAAAAAAAAGTAAACCATCCTTAACACCTAAAACAGAACCTATTTTTTCTCAAACATTTACACCAGAAGTAAATGCAGAAATTAGAAGAGCTGCTGCCACGGGTATTTATGATATTAGAGGGGGTGGATCAAAAAGAAGAATACCTCACTTCGATGATCTTCTTTTTTTAGGGGCCTCTATGTCAAGATATCCACTTGAAGGATATAGAGAGAACTGTGAAACTACAGTGAAATTAGGTACAAGAAATGCAGAAAAACCATTAGAAATTGATATCCCTATAACGATAGCTGGTATGAGTTTTGGTGCTTTATCAGCTACTGCGAAAGAAGCTTTAGGAAGAGGTGCTTCTTTGGCAGGTACTTCTACCACAACAGGTGATGGAGGTATGACCAAAGAAGAACGCCAGCATTCAAATAAATTAGTATACCAATATTTACCTTCTAGGTATGGCATGAATCCAGATGATTTAAGAAAAGCTGATGCAATAGAAATTGTTGTTGGTCAAGGAGCAAAACCTGGCGGTGGTGGAATGTTATTAGGTCAAAAAATCAATGATAGAGTAGCTGAAATGAGAAACTTACCCAATGGCATTGACCAAAGATCTGCATGTAGACATCCTGATTGGACTGGACCAGATGATTTAGAAATTAAAATTATTGAATTAAGAGAAATAACACAGTGGAAAATTCCTATATTTGTTAAAATTGGGGCTACAAGACCTTTTTATGACACTTCATTAGCTATAAAAGCAGGTGCAGATGCAATAGTTATTGATGGAATGCAGGGTGGAACAGCAGCAACACAAGATATTTTTATTGAGCATGTAGGTATTCCTACCCTTGCCTGTATTCGTTCATCAGTTGAAGCATTGCAAGAACAAAATCTCCATCGACAGGTTCAATTAATTGTCTCTGGTGGGATTAGGAATGGAGCAGACGTTGCAAAAGCTTTAGCTTTAGGTGCAGATGCAGTATCGATAGGAACAGCAGCACTTATTGCATTAGGTGATAATGATCCTAAATGGGAAAAAGAATATAAAAATTTAGGAACAACTGCTGGTGCTTTTGATGACTGGCATGAAGGAAATGATCCCGCTGGAATAACCACACAAAACCCAAGACTTGCAAAAAGACTGAACCCTATGGACGGAGGAAAACGTTTATCAAATTACCTTAAAGTTCTTACATTAGAGGCACAAACTCTTGCCAGAGCTTGTGGGAAAAGTCATCTTAGAAATCTAGAACCAGAAGATTTATGTGCATTAACGATTGAGTCAGCAGCAATGGCGCGTGTTCCACTAGCTGGGACAAACTGGATACCAGGACTAGATCCCAATAAGAAATTTTAAAAATTATAAAAAGTATTACTAAAAATATAAAATTATTTTTATTTTTAGTATTTATATACAATTGAAAAAATTGTGCTTATACCATCACTTTTTGAAACTAGTGGACTATTTGCTACCTGACCAACCAATCTTTTATAAATCAAATTGCTATTTATGCTAATTCTATCATTTAAATTATATATAACCATTAAACTTGCTGAAATATTTTTTATCCCACTTTCTAAAATATATTTTGAATACCCTGAAGATAAATTTTCCCTGTCATCAACGCCAAAAAAATTATTCAAATATGTTTTATCAGCGTAAGTAAAAGAAAAAGATGGAATAATAAAGGTTTTCAGTTTTATTAAAGGAAATCCAGTATTAAAAGATGTTTTAAGGTATACTCCTTTATGTCCTCTTTTAAGCAAATCATATGAAATTTCTGAAGCAATCGAATAATATTTATTTTTATATTTGGCTTTTAACTTAGGCTCAAATGTAGAATTAACTTTTTTTAATCCATTTAGATTGATGTCACTTTCAGGATCCCTACCAAAATTAAACCCTAGGCCATAACCCAATAACCAACCTTTATTATCTAGAAAATTTACATTTAATCCCATTACAGGATTAAATGTTATATTTTTATATTTTAAATTGAAAAAAGGCATAATTCTGCTTACTGATTTTGATGATCCTTCATATTTTGGAGCACTTAAAGTAGAAAGACCCACGTTAACATTTAATAATTTATTACTATCAGGAAATTTTTTGTTTTTGAGTAATTCAGAGTATAAGGGAGAGGTAAAAAATATGAAAAAACAAAGTTGAAAAAAAAATGAGTTTCTTAATAAAAACATAATTTAATTAAACAATCATATTATCCTACATTAATAATGGGTTTAGATTATTTCTGATTATAAGTGAACCTATTTTTTATTTTATTATTTTATTTATGAATTTAATCTTTATATAAAATACTAGATGAAAAAATAAGAACATGATAATCTCAACAATAATAAAAATATAATATTTTACATATTCTAATGATTACTCCCACAAGAAAAGCACCAAATTTAGTCTTACCAACCGTTTATCATAGTGAATTTAATTTATTTAATGAAGAACCTGTAAATTTTACTATGGTAATATTTATAAGAGGGTTACATTGTCCACTATGCATCATCTATCTCAAACAGATGATGAAATATGTACAAACTTTAAAAAATATTGGAGTAGACTATGTAACTGTTTCCTCAGATGATAAAACTCGAGCTACACAAATGTTGCAGAAAGTTGGATCAACAGAATTAAGGTTAGCTTATGACCTTGATATTGCAAAGGCAAAGGAATGGGATTTATTTATATCTAAAGGAAGAGGTAAAACATCAGTAGGAGTTGATGAATTAGATTTTTTTCCTGAACCAGGCTTATTTTTAATTAAACCTGATAAAACTATTTTCTCTGCATATATACAATCAATGCCCTTTGCTAGGCCACAATTTGAAGACATAATTAACTCTTTAAACTTTATTATTGATAAAAAATATCCCGCTAGGGGGAATATTAATTAAATTTAATACCTAAATAAATTTATAAAAATTTTAATTATGAATGACCTGTACTTAACAACAATCTTTGCTTCACTATTTACAATTTTTTATATTTTTCTTTCTTTTAGAGTTGGATATTTTAGGGGCAGTCCTGTTATGAGATTGATTTTCAGAATGGATGATAAAATTAATGAAACTAAATTAGTACGTAATGTTAGATCACATGGTAATTTTTCAGAATATGTCCCACTTTTTTTAATACTTCTTCTAATTTTAGAAATTAAAAATGAAACTCCATTTTTATACTTGCTAATAACATGTTTAATTTTTTTATATGGTAGATTAGCTCATGCTATTTGCTTTTCTTTTTATGAATTTAACCCATTCCTAAGAATTTCAGGTATGCTTTTTACTTACTTAGGATTAGCCATGCTTAGCTTTTTTTTAATATACCAATTATATTAATTCAAATGAATTAAAAACCTATCTTTATAAGTTAAATATTTTTAAAATCTAGGAGAGAAATTGGAAAATCTTCGTGGGATTCTTTTTATGACATTAGCAATGGCTAGTTTCGCATTAGAAGACTTAATTATAAAGATCTTGTCAAAAAATATGCCAGTTGCCCAAATTCTTTTGTCAGTAGGTATAGTTTCAGTTTGTCTTTTAATTTTAGTTGGTAAAATCCAAAAAATCCCACCTTTTAGATACCAAGATTTGAGAAATCCAATTATACTTATACGTACTTTATCAGATATGTTGGGAGCAATCTTTATAGTATATGCAATATCATTAATTTCTTTGTCAACAGTTTCTTCAATTTTGCAAGCCATTCCCTTATTGGTGACAGCTGGATCTGCAATTATTCTTAAAGAAAAAGTAGGATGGAGACGTTGGTCAGCAGTTATAGTTGGTTTTATTGGTGTTATTTTAATATTAAAACCCGGTATGGATAGTTTTCAAAGTTCCACTATTTTTGCGTTTTTAGGAATATTTTTTTTGGGTCTTAGAGACCTCATCACAAGAACTATAAATAAAGATATCCCATCTTTAACAATTTCAGTATATGCCTTTATTGCAACTACTTTGGGTGGAATACTGTTAATACCAATAAGTAAACCTTTTATAACATTTTCATTAGTTCATTTGCAATTAATAATATTAAGCGCAATCATAGCCTGTTTTTCATATTTTATGCTTGTTTTAGCTACTAGAAAAGGCGATGTATCCGTCATATCTCCTTTTCGTTATACTAGACTTATTTTTGCTTTGATATTGGCTGTTTTTATATTGGAAGAAAATCCTGATTTCTTCACTATATCTGGTGCTATTATTATAGTACTATCAGGATGTTATACTTTTTGGAGAGAATATAGATTGAAAAATGAGATAATATAATACAATGGTATTTTAATTAAATCAAAAAATTGGGCCATCTTTTAAACTAAGCTTCCGCTAATCTTCTTCTTTGTAAACTTTCAAGGGAATAAATTTCCTCTCTATTATACATTTTTTTAAATTTTGGAATATCATCATTTAATTTTACCCAATTTAATTTATTCTCTATAAAAATATGTGCTTGTGGTGGAAATAAATTTGGATCATCTAATGTGGTAGTTTTAAGTATTAAAATATTATTATTTTTTATAAAATTAAATTGACTATAAATTTGATCTAAACATTCGCTGCAACGAAATACTTTATGCAATGATCCGCTACCAGAAGGACCATTACTATTTATTAAAGTACCTGTTTGTATTGAAAAATTTAAAGTTTCAATTGCTGAATGTAATATAAACGCCGAGGAAGTATATTTTTGACAAAGAGTGCAATGACATGCATGTGTGAATATTGGATCATCTAGTATCCGGTATCTAAATTCACCACAACTACATCCTCCATTATAATTTTTTTTCATTTTTTTTTGAATAATTTTTAATTATCATAAGTGAAATCTTAAAAAAAAATCAGTAGTAATTGTGCACATTTTTTCTCTCTTTTTATGATGGTATATATATTTTTAGAGTTAAATAGTTATAATTTATTTGTTAATTGCAAATTAAGTTAATTAAATTAATAAATTTTGTCATTGATTTTTTTTTTTTTGACTGAATAGTTATAATAAATCCGTTATCATTATTTTAAAATATTATGAACTCAATTGATAAATCTTTCGTAAATAAATATAAAAAAAACGGCTTTTGCTATGGTATAGAAATATTCTCAGAAAATGAAACCAATAATATACGTTCAGAAATTGAAGATCTTGAATTGAAATTCAAGAATGGAGTCTCTGGGCAAAAGTTAGATCAATATTTTAGGGTTAATGGCCATATCGTAATTCCTTTATTAGCTAATTTGTCAAAATCACCAAAAATTTTAGACCATGTTGAGTTATTACTAGGATCCAATATTTTAGTTTGGTCTGTCGAACTTTTTATTAAAGAACCTGGATCTTCTAAAATTGTATCTTGGCACCAAGATCTTACCTATTGGGGAATGGGTGAAACTGACGGTGAAGTAACAGCTTGGATTGCTTTAAGTAATGTAACCATTGAAGCGGGTTGTATGCGTTTTATCCCAGGAAGTCACAATAAAAACATTCTTAAACATGAAGATACATTTCATAAGGATAATTTGTTATCAAGAGGTCAAGAAATTAAAGGAATTAGTGAAAAGGATGCAGTATTTGCACCATTAAGACCAGGTGAAATGTCATTACACCATGGTAAATGTCTTCATGCGTCTGGTATTAATAATTCAAATGAAAGGCGTATTGGTGTGGCAATAAGATATGTTAAACCTGATGTTAAAGGTACAGACAATGATCACGATTTTGCAATGCTAGTAAGAGGTTTGGATGATAAAAGTGGTTGGTATAATTTTGCAGGACCTAGAGGGTTATTTAACAAAAAAGACCTTGTTATTTATAATTATATTCTAAACTACCAATCAAAAGTATTAATGGCAGGTGCTAATACAAATGAAGGCATGTACAAAACTATCAAGTAATTTTATTCAAAAGATATAATCCTAAATATAATTAAAATAAAAATTACAAAAATAAAATTAAGAAAACTACATGAATATAAAAGGGGGTCTATTTATTGCAATTGGAATGTTAGTTTTAGCAATTGGTGACAATTATATCCGTTTTATAACTGATAAAATTGGCCTTTGGCAATTTCATTTTATGCGAAGTTTAATCGCAATACCTTTGCTAATTTTATTTTCATTCAATCAAAATTATAAAATAATTTTTCCAAAAAAATTTAAACTTGTATTCTATAGAACAGCTTTAATGGTCATTTCTATGTTAATATATTTCGGATGCTTAGCCTTTTTTCCAATAGCTCAGGTGGCAGCTGGTCTTTTTACTTCACCCATTTTTGTAATAATTTTTTCTAGATTCATATATAGAGAAGAGCTTAACTTTATCAAAATAGCTTCTGTTTTCATTGGCAGTTTAGGAGTATTGATAGTCTTAAACATAAATATATGGGATTTTACATTTGGAACTATATTTCCAATACTAGCTGGGGCTTTTTATGCTTTATCCTCTATTACAACGAGAAAATGGTGTAAAGAAGAAGATTCTAGGTCTTTGATGTTTATGTTTTTTTTAGGAATAGGCCTTACATCTTTAATAATTATCATTTTTTTAGAGTTAAACTCATTTTTTTCATTATTACCAATCTCAAAATCATTTATCACTATGAATTTAACTTTATTAGATAGTCAATCTTTATTAATAATTATAATCCATGCATTTCTTTCTGTTGTTGGAGGTATTTTTATAACCTATGGGTACCAAAAAGGAGAGACAAGTTTTGTTTCCATTTTTGAATATTCATTCTTATTTTTTGCAACATCTTGGGGTGTTATTTTTTTATCAGATTATATTTCAAAATATATTATATTTGGTATGTTACTTATTCTCTTATCTGGAATATTAGTATCATTTAAAGAGAAAAATTTAATAAAACCAAAATAAAAAAACTAATTTAAACATTTTTATATCTTTATTTTGTTATGTCGCAAATAAAGTGCTCTAATAAGAATAGAAATTAATATAATTATACCTCCAATTAATGTATTGGGGCTTATTATTTCGTTCAAAAATAACCAAACCCAAAATGGACTTAATGCAATTTCTATAAAGAAGAATAAAGTTGCTTCAGCTGCTATTAAGTGTCTAGTGGCAAATACAAAACAACAATTTACAAAACCTGATAGAACTCCACCTAATAAAAAACAAAGGAAAAAATCATGGGTTGATATTTGTAAGGAACCAACATTTTGAAATGAAGTTAATCCCATGGCCATTATGCCAGATATTAACAAACAAGGCAGCATATCAATATTTTTATTAGATCTAATAATTATAGTATAAATTGAAAAAGAAATAGCTGTTATAAGAGCAAGCATATTTCCCCATAGCTCTCCAATTTTTAAAGATCCATAAAACATCATTAAAACTCCAAAAAATGCTGCTATCATTGTATAAACTGTAATTTGAGCAAGTTTTTCTTTTAGAATTAATAGAGAAAATAAGGCAGTAATAAATGGGATAAGACTTATAGTAAAAACAGTATTGGCAACTGACGTAGTAGTCATAGATAAAATAAAACATACGTTTGAAATTCCTAGAACAAACCCACCAATTAAACCACTAATTCCAATTTGGATAATTTTTTTAAAAATTCTTTTTTTATGTATAAAAAAGAGATATATAAATATGGTAATTGAGAATGATAAAGCACGATAAAATATAATGGTCCAATCATCTGCGGTTTCTATATTCCTAAGAACTAGTCCGTTAAAACTTATCGCCACAGATCCAATAGTCATCAATAATATTGATAATAACTTTTTTTCTACGGTAAATAAATTGTTATCAAAAAGCATGAAAATATATGCAAAATTTTTTTAAATATTAATAGTGTAGAGTTTTAATCTAAAAATTGATATGAGTAACTTAATTTTTTATTAATTTAATTTCTAAATATGGCCGAACGTCGAAATCTTCCTAAGATAGTCAGCATTGTAAAATACCATAACGACGGCCGTCTCACTGCACCTGCAGCAGCTAGAAATGCCAAACCTATTATTCAATTAGTGCGAAAGACTGTAACCAAACCAGGTAACGCACTTGAGATAGCCAGCGGAACAGGACAGCATATTGTAAAACTTGCCTCTGCCTTACCGTTTTTAAATTGGCAACCTTCAGATGTGGATATTACTCGTTTAAATAGTATTAAATCCTGGAGTAATGACCAAAATTTAAAGAACCTAAGGCCACCATGCATATTAGATGCAACTGAGGAAGGTTGGTCTAAAAAGCATAGAGATCAAGACCTTATTCTTTTAGTAAACTTGCTACATTTGATTAGTATAAAAGAGACAAAAATTTTAATTAAAGAAATATCAAAAGCACTAGCTCCAAAAGGACTTTCAATTATTTATGGACCTTTTATGCGAAACGGTAAGCTAATTAGTAAGGGTGATATGGAATTTCATTACAGCTTAATTAATGCTGATCTCAATTTAGGATACAAAAATGATATAGATATATTGAATTTATTTAGTGAGGCAGGATTAGTCCATCTAAATACAGAGCAAATGCCTGCAAATAACTTGGCCTTTATATCCAAAAAACCCTAAACAGTTCTCTTATAAAATAACATTTTTACTTAATCTAAACTATATTTAAGAAATTATTTTATATCATTCCAATCCAAAAAATTAAATAATAGTACTTACTAAAAATATTCTAGTTTTAAGGATAACCCAAATCTTTTGAATAATATTTGGAATAATGACAAAAATAATAATTAAAAAGTTATAAAATATTAAAAAAAAACCATTTAACAAAAGAATATACTTTTTTCATGGAAAAATCATTGAGTGAAATTTATGTTCGAAAAAAATGCTACTTTTAAACATCAAAGAAAAATATATACTCTTGATAAAAACAAAAAATCTTTACATTTAAAATACCTAAAATAAATCCACTAAATCGATTGGTTAAAAAATGATTAATAAAGAAGTCAAGTTAATAAAACCTGGAAAACAATATTTGGGAGGCCAAGGAGTTAAATATAATGCTGGGGTATCTCGAAAAACTGCTGGCTCTGAAAAAGTTTGCATGAATATTTTACCAATGCCACCAGGAGTTCACTCTATACCTCATATACATAAAGAAATAGAGACTATCGCTTATTTGTTAGAAGGAGAATGTACTCTATTCTATGGAGAGAAGTTGGAAAATCACATTTTAGTTAAGAAAGGTGAACAAATATTTATTCCTGAAAATATTCCCCACACTCCTTTTAACCAAAGTAAAAATGACTGTATATGGGTTGTTGTGCATTCATCAGGCGATGATCAAGATGAACTTATTTCCATGCCAGAGTTAGCTAAAGAACTTGAAAAACATAAAGGAAAATCTGAAGTTGAAACAATAGAAATTAAGTCTAAAACCTCAAACATATTATCAAAACAAAACCTACATAGAAAAGTTGAATAATATTTCTAAAATGTATAAAATTATTTGTTATTGTGTCTGTTTGGTTATTACAAAAAGAGCTCCTTTTATTTTTCTTTAATTAAAGTCAAAACCTTTAATCAAATAGCTATTTGGCCCAACTTAAGGATGCATCTGGATGGAAAAGTTGAATGTCAGGACTGTCATTTAATGCTAGAAAGTATGGCTTTTTATTATAAAATTTGATAGCCTTTGAACTACTTATTGATTAAATAAATTAATTATACTCCGCTAAGAGTGGTCCTTTTTCACTACCTAAAAATCTAACTCCTGGATATGAGTTAGCAACAGATTCTATTGCTTCAATTGCCAAGGCCGCGGTTTCTTCATTTGGCCACAAAGTCATAGTGCGAGCTCGATTTTCACCAGTTTTTATAAAGCGTAAGTTAGTTGCACCTAATTCTTTAAAATCTTTAAACGCTAGTGCCACCATTTCATTAAAACTCTCAGGGGTTGCTGGTGCTTCTGTTTCCCACTCTGTAACAGTTGCATACATTTTTATCTCCTAATATTTAATTTTTTGTTACTTATTTTCTTTTTTCATTAATTTTATCATTTATATTTGTTGGCTTGATCACATTAGTCATTTACTACCAATTAATTTTTCAAATGATTTCATATTGAAATTATTGATAACAAAACCACTATAATTAAGCTTGTTCCCATTACAAACTTTAGTTTGTTTCTCACTTTTTCACTTAGTGGCATCTCATATAACAAAACGCCAGCATATAACCAAATTAAATGAATTGGTATCCAGATTAAATTAGTTATTATTAATTTAATTAGTATTTCCAAACCAAAGTTTGCAGGAAAAAAAGCAAAACCTGAATAAAAAGTTAAATTTACTATATAAGCTTTTGGATTAACAAGCTGTAACATTACACCATGCGTAATTCCTGGAATATCTTGAGACTTCAAGAAATTCAATTTTGTATCACTCAAAATTATTTTTAAAGCTAAATAAATAAAAAAAATAGAAGACAAAAATAAACAAATTGTCCTAACAATTGGAAAAGAAAAAACAACAGTTGCAAGACCAGAAATTACAATTATTGCAACAATATTTGTTCCAATAAAAAGGCCAAAAACATATCTAATCCCTGACCGAAATCCAAATGCAGATCCTATCCCAGCTGTTGATAAAACCCCAGGACCAGGAGTTATTAATAAAAAAAATACAGCTAAAGAAAATATAATCAAAGTTATAGTATTAAAATATAGAAATTTCAGAAATATTAAGTTAGTTAAAAATTAAATGCCATATATTAACTAAAATTTAAAAATCATTCAAAAAAAATAATTATTTTATTATTTACGATTTATGTAGATATCTTTTAAAGCTAGGAATTGTATTTATTTAGATTTCACAACTTATTGATTTTGAAATTATATTTACTTTTAAAAACGCCAAATCGATATTTCCAAAATTAGTTTACACGAGATAAAATAATATATATTCATTAAGTATAAATTATTTTCTACTAAAAGAGTAAATGAATGGATGATAAAGATTTTGGTAGCCGTGATAACCGTGGTGATTGGGCACCTCATAAATTATTGGAGCCAGCCCCTATTTGGCTGTTTCCTCCTAAACCAAAAAAAATTTTAGCCTGGATACCAGCATTTTTTTTTCCCTATAATATTTTATTCATGATTTCGTCTCTGATTTATTGGTTTCTAGTAATTCCACCAATTGAAATAATGGCTGTTTTAGCATGGGACTGGATCATCAAAATTCTGATTATCAATATGGTTTTAGCATTTATTTGGTATCAGGGATGGGAGATTCCACTTTATGTAAAAAGAAAACAATCAACCAGATTTAAATATAACTACCAATTTCCTCAAGATTTAAAGAAAAAGTTTTTTTGGTTTAGAAATCAGACTTTAGATAATATGGCCAGATCAATGCTTTTTGGTGTTCCAATTTGGTCTTTACTACAAGTTTTAATGCTATGGACCTTTTCTAATGGATATATACCTTGGATAAGTTTTTTTGAAAATTCATTTTGGTTCATTTTTATGGTATTAATGGTTCCTATAATTCATGATTTTCATTTTTATTGTATTCATAGATTAATCCATATACCTTTCCTATATAAATGGGTGCACTCGGTACATCATAAATCAGTAAATCCTAGTCCTTGGTCATCCCTTTCTATGCACCCAATTGAACATTTTTTGTACTTTAGTACAGTTTTTTGGCATTTTATAATTCCTTCTAATCCAATAATTGCCCTTTATCAGTTACATTTTGCTGGTTTTGGAGCTGTACCTGGACATGTTGGTTTCGATAAAGTTGAAATCTCAGAAAATAAAACATTTGATACTCATGCCTACATGCATTACTTACATCATAAATATTTTAATGTTAATTATGGCGGTGACGGACTAGTACCATTTGATAGAGTATTTGGAACATATCATGATGGTTCTAAAGATTATGACTCAAAATTAAAGTCTTAAATTTTAATATTTAACAAAGCAATATATTTATCATTTAAATTTTGATTACTTATGATTTTTATTAAAGTATTAGAGGTTGTTTTCCCAGTTTTTTTCCTTTCTTGCCTTGGTTTTTACTGGGTAAAAAGTGGTTTTGATTATCCAATGCAATTTGTAACTAGAATATGTATGAATATAGCTGTTCCATGCTTAGTCTTTGTTTCACTTATGAACACAAAAATAGATTTAAAAATCTTACTAAATTTCGCAATAGCTACATTACTTTGCTATTTATTAATAATTTTAACCTTTTTTATTATTATTAAACTCCTGAAAATAAACTCTCAAACCTATTTGTCACCTTTATCATTTGGTAACACTGGTAATATTGGTTTGCCTTTAGCTTACTTCGCGTTTGGAGAAATTGGCTTAGGTTATGCAGTTTTAGTTCTTTCAATTACCTCAATTTTATCTTTTTCTATAGGTATATGGTTTGTTTCTGGAGAAACTTCTTTTTTAAAAACTTTAAAAAATGAACCATTACTAGCTGCTACATTTTTGGGATTAATTTTTCTAGCTACAAAATCTCAAACACCAATTTTTTTCACATCTACACTTGAATTAATAGGTCAGTTAGCAATTCCACTTATGCTAATTACCCTAGGTGTGGCAGTAGCAAACCTTAATTCAACCCATTTATATAAAGCTCTAAAATTAAGTATATTAAAGTTAATTATCTGTTTATCTTTATCTATATTGATTGGGAATATTTTAGCTCTTGATCAAATCCCCTTTTATATTCTGGTATTACAAATGTCTGCTCCTGTAGCAATAACATCTTATCTTTTAGCAAAAAAGTATGATGCAGACGATAAAGCAGTAGCTGGAATTGTAATAACTTCAACTATCATCTCAACAATATATTTTCCAATAATTTTATATTTTCAACTAAGTTAGCTTTAAAATTTTTTAATATTATTATTGTAGACTTACATTGAGTTTAATTTTTGAAAAGAGATACGATTCAAATGTATATTATGCTACCTTACTATAAGTTTTAACTGTCCTTTATAGAATTTAGTAAAATAATTCTTGTAAGTTAGGTAAAAAAATTATCATATTTTTAAAAAAATAAGATACTAAGCGTAAACCTAATTAAAATTTATTAATATCTATTATTAAATATTTTAATCATATAAGACTTGTAAATAAAATAATTAATAATTCTATGCATAAAATTAAAAAGATTATTGAAGAGATAATTAAATATCTTGAAGAAAATATCAAAACAAATGAGGAAAAGTGTATTTGTAATTCTATTAAAAAAAGTATTCTAAACAAAAAAACGGTAAATGATATTATTCCAAACATTCCTCCAAAGAATAAATCCTTAATAAATGGTTTATCGTCAATATCTTCAAATAAAATGATACCTTTAAAAAATGCCATTTTTGACGGCTACACCAAATTATATTGGAAAATAGATAATGGAGAATACTATAACAAAAATTCAAATATTGGGAAAATTTACCTAAATGGAAATATGAATGCAGAACTTATTGGGCCCAATGATGGATATTTTAAATCTGAAGAATTAAAGTTAGGGATTTTTTTATTAGAGCAAAACATATTTTACAAAGATCACATTCATGCAGCTCCTGAATTATATTTAAATTTAACTGATGGTACAAAATGGAGATTTGGAAAAAAGAAGTGGTTAGATATGCAATCAGGGTCAATAATTTATAATGAACCTTACAACCCTCATGGTATGAAAGTTGGAGGAATACCATTTATATCTATATGGTGTTGGCCTTTTAATGTAGATCAAAAATGTGAAGTAGTTTAAAAAAATAACCGATTATTTATAGATAGTAAATTTCCAAATAAAATAGGTTGTTTTAAAAACATTTTAGCATTAAAATTTTGAAAGCAAGGTTTGGATAATTAAATGTCTAAAAGTCTAGCAGAGAAACTAACTGAAAGAGAACTCATAACTGTCAATGAAAATGATAAGTTACTAGATGCTATTAATAAGTTAGTAAAATATAACATTGGAGCTATCCCAGTTATAAATAATAATAAGAAACTAGTCGGTATTATATCAGAAAGAGATATAGTAAAAGCATTATCAAATTATAAAAATAAAGATTATTCAATTTTATTAGTTAACCAACTAATGACAAAAACAGTTATTAGCTGTGAAAAAGAAGTTCTTTCTGACAAACTAATGGAATTAATGACAATAAACAAAATCCGCCATATTCCAATTGTAGAGAATAATGCTCCTATAGGAATTGTATCTATAGGTGATGTAGTAAATAGATTGATCGAAAAAGTTCAATATGAAAACAAAATGTTAAAAGATTTCGTAAGTGGGTGATTGGCTTTAATTAAATCCATTTATAAATGTATAAGATCTACATTATTCTCTAATATTATCTATAAAATATTAAAATTTTAAATATATCATAGTCCACTTAATACAAATTTGATTAACTAATAACTATTTAGTTCCAAACATGCGGTCACCCGCATCACCTAATCCTGGCATTATATAACCTATATCATTTAACTGTCTGTCCAAAGATGCAGTAATTATTGGCACATCCGGATGTGCTTCATTTAAAGTTTTAACTCCTTCTGGAGCTGCAAGTAAGCATAAAAATCTAATTGTTTTTGCACCAGCTTTTTTCAATAGGTCAATTGCTGCACAAGCAGAGTTACCCGTAGCCAGCATTGGATCTAAGGTTATTACTACTCTTTCACTAAGCTCATTTGGGACTTTAAAATAATATTGCACAGGCTCTAATGTTTTTTCGTCTCTATATAATCCAACATAACCTACTCTAGCAGATGGTATAAGATCTAAAACACCATCAAGAAGACCATTACCTGCTCTAAGTATAGAAACTAATGCTAATTTTTTTCCATCTAGTGTGGGTGCTTCAAAATTTTCTATAGGAGTTTCAATATTGACAGTTGTCATATCTAAATTTCTAGTTATTTCATAAGCAAGTAATAAACTGATCTCCCTCAACAGCTGTCTAAAATGATTAGTTGGAGTATCCTTTTTTCTCATTTTAGTTAATTTATGCTGAACAAGTGGGTGGTCTACTATCTTTAAGTTTTGCATTTTTTCTCCAATTTATTGTTATCATTAAAAATATTTGTTCCTTTTAATTTCCCACTTAGATTAAGGAAAGCAGCCATAGTGGCTCCCACATCAGAAAAAACTATATTTCCATTATTTCCTTTTTGGGCATAATTTCCAACCATTAATACAGGTACTTTTTCTCTAGTATGATCCGTACCTTTAAAAGTAGGATCATTCCCATGGTCAGCAGTAATTATTAAAAAATCATTAGGATTGATAATTTCTAATAATTTAACTAATTTTAAATCAAAACGTTCAAGAGCCGCAGCAAATCCTGCTACATCTCTTCTATGTCCATAAAGTGAATCAAATTCAACAAAATTTGCAAAAATCAAGTCTCCATTTTTAGCTTTTTTTATTACATCAATCATTTTATAAAATAAAGCATCGTCACTTAACCCAGATACACTTGTTGAAATCCCTCTGTTAGAAAAAATATCAGCAATTTTTCCAATGGCATGGCATGATCTATTATTTTCCACAACTAAATCACAAAGTGTTTTATTTGGGGGAGGAAATGTATAATCTTTTCTATTTTTTGTTCTGAAAAAAGTACCTGAGTTATCTCCTAAAAAAGGTCTGGCAATTACTCTTCCAACTTTTAAAGGGTGAAAAACTTTTGCAGAGAATTCACATAATTCATAGAGTTTTTTTAATCCAAAAATATTTTCATGACACGCAATCTGAACTACACTATCTTTTGATGTATAAAATATTGGCTTTAAGCTAAGGATATGTTCCTCACCATATTTTTTAATTATTTCAGTTCCAGACGAATGACAATTACCTAAAATACCTGTAAGTGAAAATTTATTAATGATAGGTTTAATTTGATCTTCAGAAAATGATTTAAATTTATTTTCAAAATATTTCCAATTCCACTTTAAGGGTAATCCAGCTAATTCCCAGTGACCAGTTGGAGTATCCTTTCCTTTACTTATTTCAGATGCACATGCAAAAGAAGCATTTTTTGAACAAAAGAAATTTTGATTTTCTGAATAATAATCTTGAGCTACTGCATGAGAAGCGTAAATACCTAAACTAGCTAAATTTGGTATATTTAATTGACCGAAACGACTAAAATTAGCTCTACCCTTAATACATTCTTTTTTTATATTGCCCAGAGTATCAGCACCCATATCAGCGAAATCGTTTGCATCTGTTGCTCCACCAATACCAACAGCATCTAACACAATTAAAATGCCTTTACCTGTCATTCAAAATTCTCAAGAATGATATCACTATTTATATTCTCTTTAGTATGTCCAATTTCAAATGAGTAATTAATTTCTTTTTCAGCAATCTCTAAAGTCTGATGATTAGATGCATATAAAGTACAAATTGGCTGACTTTTTTCTACATAGTCGCCTTTTTCTATCTTTAATTTTATTCCAACAGAATAATCAATCTTATCTTCTACCTTTAAACGTCCACCACCTAAAAGGATTAAGGTATTCCCTAATTTTTTAGTATTAATTTTATTTACATATCCAGATTTTTTTAAATAAACATCTTTTTTAATTTTTGATGAATTTAAGTATTTATGTGGCTTATCAAAAAAATCATGTGCACCACCCAATTCACTTATCATTTCCGAGAATTTTTCTGCTGCCTTACCAGAAGAAAGTACAGAAGAAATTAATATTTCTGCGTCATTTTTATTTTGACAGATTTTTGATGAACACAATAAACTGACACCAAGTGCTTTAGATACTTCCAACAATCTATAGTCGTCAGAAACTCCTTTCAAAACTTCAACTGCAGATAATACTTCTAGTGAATTACCTATGCTTTGAGATAAGGGTTGATTCATATCGGTAACTAAAGCTGTTGTCTTACAATCACTTTTATTAGAAACGGTAACAAGTGACTGAGCAAGATTACTTGCCTCATTTAAATCTTGCATAAATGCTCCATTTCCACATTTTACATCTATAACTAATCCGTCTAGACCCGCTGCCAATTTTTTTGAAAGAATAGAAGCTGTTATTAAATCTATTGATTCAACAGTACCTGTTACGTCTCTAATTGCATAAAGTCTTTTATCTGCGGGAGCTAACTCATTAGTTTGACCAATTATTGCACATCCTACTTTACTAACTACTTTTCTAAATAATTTTTCATTTGGCGAAGTATTATATCCAGGAATTGAATCAAACTTATCTAATGTTCCACCGGTATGCCCTAAACCTCTACCTGAAATCATAGGGACAAAAGCACCACAAGCGGCCAATATGGGAGCTAAAATTAATGAAACAGTATCACCAACTCCCCCTGTCGAATGCTTGTCTATAATAGGTCCTGGTAAATGCCAAGATAGTGTCTTACCACTATTTTTCATAGCTAAGGTTAATTCTACTCTTTCTTCAAAAGTCATTCCTTGTAAGCAAACTGCCATGGCCAAAGCTGCAACTTGTCCCTCTGTTATGGAATTATTAGTCAAACTAGTTACAAACCAATTGATTTCTTCTTTAGAAAGTTCTTTTCCTAATCTTTTTTTTGATATTAATTCTTTGATCAACATAGTTAGTTATTATAAATCATCGAATTCAGAAAAACTAAATGGTAGTAATTCATTCAGAGAAAATAGTTTATAATCCCATTTTATATTACATAAAAAGATCTTGGTTTGATCTGAAGAAAATTCTCTAATTTTTTGCCTGCATCCACCACAAGGGCTTACAATATTTTCAGACTTTGAAACTATATAGATTTCTTTAATTGTTTTGCACCCACCTGCAATCATTGCACTAATTGCTCCCGCTTCAGCACAAGTTCCTTCAGGATATGCTGCATTTTCAACATTACATCCCCCAAAAAGTTTATCATTTTCTGATAAAATAGCTGCACCTACTGAAAAATTTGAATAGGGCGCATACGCATTTAACATCATTTCATATGATAATTCTATTAACCTTTTATTTTCTTTAGTTTTTACAAGTCTCAAAATTTTATATCTCTAAATTTATTCAAATTAACTTTACCACATAAAATATAAAGGGTATTATATGCATAATTTTTTTTATATTACCAACCAAAATGAAAGGCATCAATAATTGTCTTATGCTCATGAAATAGACTTAGATATAAATCTTATTTTGAGCCAAAAAGTTAATTTAAGTGCAGTTGAACGCCGCTGTGAGACTATTATTAAAAGGCGGTCAGTAAAGAAAAAAAAACAAGTTGAATGGTTGTTAAAAACAATTGAATTTATGGACTTAACAACCTTGGCAGGTGATGACACCCCAGGAAGAGTTAGTAGGCTTTGTCATAAAGCATTAAATCCTGTAAGAAAAGATATTCTTGAAGATTTAGATGTTTCTAAAAATGTTGTAACTGCTGCAGTTTGTGTATATCCAAATTTAGTAAAAGAAGCAAAATCATCTATTGGAAAAAATAATATCCAAATTGCTTCTGTTGCAACTGGGTTCCCTGCTGGACTGATACCTGAAAATATTAAAAACTCTGAAATCAAAGCTGCAATTAGAGACGGTGCTACAGAAATAGATGTTGTTATTAATAGAAATAAAGTCCTTACTGGTAACTGGAAATCTTTATACAACGATATTAAAAACTATAAAAAATCATGTGGTCAAAACCATTTAAAAGTAATTATCGGTGCAGGTGATCTTGGAACATTAAGAAATGTGGTTAAAGCAAGTTGGGTATCTATGATGGCTGGAGCTGATTTTATAAAGACTTCTACAGGAAAAGAACCTACAAATGCCACACTTCCAGTATCTTTAGTAATGATAAGAGCTATAAGAGACTTTTATGACCTTACGAAAAAAAAGATTGGATTTAAAGCGGCTGGTGGAATTTCAAAATCAAAACAAGCAATTAATTATTTAATATTAATGAAAGAAGAGTTAGATGATGATTGGCTAACTAAAAATCTATTTAGAATTGGCGCCTCTTCTCTACTTGCAGATGTTGAAAGACAATTAGAGCACCTAAGTACAGGATCGTACTCTGCAGAAAATCGTCATCCAATTGTTTAGGATTTACTTATGAATAAAGAAATTGATATAATGGATTATGGCCCAGCATTGGAGTCCTCAGAAATAGCATTTAAGTGGCTATCTAGGCATAAAAACCAATTTGGTCATTTTATAAATGGTAAAATGACATCTCCAAAAGAAACTTTTAAAACAATTAATCCCTCCAATTTAGAAGTATTAGCAAAAATATCTAAAGGAAATTTTACAGATGTAGATAATGCAGTAAAATCTGCCAAACAAGCCTTTAAAAGCTGGAAAAAAACCAAACCATTTGAGAGATCAAAATATTTATATGCATTAGCAAGATTGATCCAAAAAAATAGTAGGATTTTGGCTGTATTGGAAACTTTGGATAATGGAAAACCTATAAGAGAAACTAGAGATTTAGATATACCATTAGTAGTAAGACATTTCTATTATCATGCAGGTTGGGCAAAAATTTTGGAAGATAAATTTCCAAAAAAAAATCCCATTGGAGTTATAGGTCAAATAATTCCTTGGAATTTTCCACTTTTAATGTTGTCATGGAAAATTGCCCCTGCTCTGGCTACAGGAAATACGGTTGTTCTAAAACCTGCTGAAACTACGCCATTAACGGCGATGTTTTTTGCTGAACTTTGCATAGAGGCAAAAATACCACCTGGGGTTGTAAATATTGTAAATGGGGACGGAGAAACAGGTTCACTTATTGTAAATAATGATAAAATCTCAAAAATTGCTTTCACTGGTTCAACTGATGTTGGAAGATTTATTAGAAAAGAGACAGCAGGAAAAAATAAAAAATTAACTTTAGAACTTGGTGGAAAGTCAGCATTTATAGTTTTTGATGATGCTGACTTAGATAGTGCTGTTGAAGGTGTTGTTGACTCTATTTGGTTTAATCAGGGTGAAGTTTGTTGTGCAGGTTCAAGATTACTTGTCCAAGAAGGAATAAAAGATAGATTTATAACTAAATTGAAAAGAAGAATGTCTAAGTTAAGGCTGGGCGATCCTCTTGATAAATCTACAGATATTGGAGCGATCAATTCACTTCAACAACTAAAAAGAATTAAGTCTCTTGTAATCAGTGGAACTAAGGAAGGTGCAAATATTTATCAACCTAAAATTGAGGTTCCAAAAAGTGGCTATTATTATCCACCTACCCTTTTAGAAAATACAAACCAATCCATGAATGTATGTCAAACCGAAATTTTTGGACCAGTGTTAAGTGTTATACCTTTTAGAACGCCTAATGAGGCTGTATCAATTGCCAATAATTCAAAATATGGATTATCTTCAAGTGTTTGGACTGAAAATATCAATCTGGGATTAGATATAGCACCAAAGATAAAAGTAGGCGTAGTATGGATTAATTCCACTAATATGTTTGATGCTTCAGCTGGATTTGGAGGATATAGAGAAAGTGGTTTTGGTAGAGAAGGTGGTGAAGAAGGACTACTAGATTATTTAACTTACTCTGACAAAATACTAAATAATATAACTGATAAGAAAAAAATAAAAAAAATTAAAATTAATAAAAACAGTACAATCAATATTGATAGAACCAGAAAACTTTATATTGGAGGTGCCCAAAAAAGAAGTGATAGTGGTTATGATAAGCAAATATATTCTTCTAATACACTTGTTGGACAAGTACCCTTAGGTAATCGAAAAGATATCAGAGATGCAGTTGAAGCAGCTGCTAATGAAAAAAAATGGAAGGGTATGTCTGCGCATGGAAGAGCTCAAGTGCTATATTATGCAGCTGAAAATTTAGAATTACGTAAACAAGAATTTGCACAAACCATTTTAGAAATGACTGGAGAAAATGGTAACGATGAAGTTGAAAAGGCCCTGGAAACAATATTTTATTTTGCTTCATGGACAGATAAATTTGAAGGCGCTATCCACAATGTTCCCATAAGAGGTGTATCTCTTGCTATGAAAGAGCCTTTAGGTGTAATAGCTATAATTTGTCCCGATAATGATCCATTGTTGTCATTTATACATCTAGTTTTTAGTGCCTTATCTATGGGTAATACCGTTGTAGTTGTTCCATCGGAGAAAAATCCACTTTGTGCTACTGATATGTATCAAATATTTGAAACTTCAGATTTTCCATCCGGTTCTGTAAATATTGTTACAGGAAATAAAGATGAATTGTCAGAAACTCTTGCTATGCATATGCAAGTTGATGGAATTTGGTATTTTGGATCTCAAGAAGGTTCAAAAAAAATAGAGGAAAACTCTATTTCAAATTTAAAACAAACTTGGGTTAATAATGGAGTGAATTATTCTTGGAGTAATTTACCTAAGGAAATTAAGATAAAACCTTTATATAAATCTACTCAAATTAAAAATATTTGGATACCTTATGGTGAATAATAATTTATTTTTTTTGAGGATAATCTATTTCAAGTAATGCCTTTTCAATTTCATCTAAAATAGACGGATCATCAATAGTAGCTGGTACTTTAAATTTTTCACCATTTGCTATTTTTAGCATTGTGCCTCTTAGTACCTTTCCTGATCTTGTTTTAGGTAGCCTTTCTATAATTACTGCCTTTTTAAAACTTGCCACTGGGCCAATTTTCTCTCTAACTAATAATACAGATTCATTAATTATTTCTAAAGGTTTTCTATTAACTCCAGCATTTAAACAGATAAATCCTAAAGGTAACTGCCCTTTTAGGTCATCATTGACACCAATTACTGCACATTCTGCTATATCAGGATGACCAGATAATACTTCTTCCATTGCTCCTGTTGACAATCTATGGCCTGCTGTATTGATAACATCATCCGTTCTTGCCATTATCGATACAAAACCATCTTCATCAATAAGCCCTGAGTCTCCAGTATCATAATATCCCGGAAATTTTAATAAATAGGATTTTTTAAATCTATCATCAGACCCCCAAAGAGTAGGTAATGTTCCAGGAGGAAGAGGTAATTTCACAACTATTGACCCAAGTACATTAGAAGCTGCAACTGTTCCATCTTCATTTAATACTTTGATATCATAACCAGGCATAGCCAATCCTGCTGTTCCAATTTTAACAGGAGGAGAATTCAATCCTTGGGGACATCCAACCATTGGAAAACCAGTTTCTGTTTGCCACCAGTGATCAATAACTGGAACTCCAAGTTTATTTGAGGCCCATTTGATTGTATCAGTATCTGCCCTTTCACCAGCTAAAAATAACGTTTTTAGTGAACTAGTATCATATTTACTTATAAATTCTCCATTGGGATCACTTCGCTTTATAGCTCTAAATGCTGTAGGAGCGGTAAATAATATTTTTACATAATGCTCTTCTATAATTCGCCAGAAAGTTCCAGGGTCTGGTGTTCCTATAGGCTTTCCCTCAAACAATAATGTAGTGTTTCCAGCAAAAAGGGGGGCATAAACTATATAAGAATGTCCCACTACCCATCCAACATCAGAGGCTGCCCAAAATACATCATCAGGATCAGCTCCAAAAAAATTTTTCATAGTCCACATTAAACTAACCAAATGACCAGCTGTTGGCCTAACTACACCTTTGGGCTGACCTGTTGTACCAGAGGTATACAAAATATACAGTGGATCACTACCTAATACTGGTACGCATGGAATTTCTGTTGAGGCCTTTTGGAAATCGTCCCAATCATAGTCTCTACCGACAACCAAAGGAGCTTGCAACTCATCTCTTTGAAAAATCACACAAAATTTTGGGGAATGTTCTGCTTGATCAATAGCTTTATCGAGTAAAGGTTTATAAGGAATTATACCAGTAGGTTCAACCCCACATGAACCTGCTATTATGGCCTTAGGTTTTGCATCATCTATTCTTACAGCTAATTCATTTGAAGCAAAACCTCCAAATACTACTGAATGAATAGCTCCTATTCTTGCGCAAGCAAGCATTGATACAATGGCTTCAGGTATCATTGGCATGTAAATAATTACTCTATCACCTTTAGATATACCTGCTGTACTTAAAGCATGAGCGAATTTAGTAACTTTTTTTAGTAATTGTTTATAAGAGATTTTTTCCTTTATTCCTCTAATGGCACTGTCATAAATAATAGCTATTTTTTCTCCCTTACCATCAATTACATGGCGGTCAATTGCATTATAACAAGTATTAACTTCACCATCAGGAAACCATCTATAGAAAGGTTTTTTTGTATCATCTAGAGCAAAAGTTGGAAATTTTACCCAATTAATATTTTTAGCTGCATGCATCCAGAATTGTTCTGGATCACTCCTCCATTCGTTATATAAATCTTTATATTTCATTAAAATAACTAACCATATGTTTGAACTGGTGAACCTGCTAATGCAGATATATTCAACAAACCTCTTGCAGTAATTGATGGAGTAACAATGTGTGCTTTATTTCCAAGACCCATAAGAATTGGACCAACTTCTAGACCGTTAGCACACATTTTTAATATATTCCTTACACCACTAGCAGCATCAGTATTAGCAAAAACTAGGGCATTTGCAGCACCATCAAATCTACAATTAGGCATTATCCTAGATCTAAGCTCAGGATCAAGTGCAGCATCAGAATGCATTTCTCCTTCATATAAAAAATCACATTTTTTAGAATCCAAAATTTTTAAAGCATCCCTCATATTTCTACCGGACTCACTATCTAAATTACCAAACTGAGAGTGAGAACATAGTGCTATTTTTGGCTCTATTCCAAAACGCCTTGCATGTCTTGCTGTAGCAAATACAATTTCAGATATTTGAACTGGTGAGGGAATAGCATTAACCTGCGTATCTGATATTAAAAGAGGCCCATTTTCTAATATCATTAATGAGAGAGCCCCTATCGCATTCAATTCATTATTTTCTAATACTTCTTTTATATATTTTAAATGCCATAAATATTGCCCAAATGTTCCACAAATCATACTATCAGCTTCGCTTCTAAAAACCATTATTGCAGCAATTGCAGTACTATTTGTTCTCATAATTGCCTTAGCAAGTGCAGGTGTAACACCTCTTCTCTCCATAATTTTATGATATGTCTCCCAGTATTCTCTAAATCGGGGATCACTCTCAGGATTAACTAATTCAAAGTCTTTATTTATCTTCAGCGGAAGACCGTATTTTTCAATTCTACTCATCACTACATCCGGTCTACCAATTAATATTGGACTATCGCCAGTTTCCTCAATCATAGAAAATGAAGCTCTTAAAACACGCTCATCCTCTCCCTCTGCAAATACAATCTTTCTACTTGCTGATCTTGCAGCCTCGAACACAGGACGCATCAAAAAAGAGGATTTATAAGCAGAATTCTCTAGTTTTTTTGTATATTCTGAAATTGTGTTTATTGTTTTTGTGGCTACTCCAGTTTCAATTGCTGCCTCTGCTACTGCAGAAGCAACTATAGGTAGCAGCCTTGGATCAAAAGGTTTTGGGATTACATAGTTTGATCCAAATACCATATCTTCACCTTGGTAAGCTGCAGCTGCTTCTGCTGAAGAATGTTCTCTTGCTAGTTTTGCAATTGCTTCAACACACGCAATCTTCATTTTTTCATTAATTTCCGTAGCTCCAACATCAAGCGCTCCTCTAAAAATAAAAGGAAAACATAAGACATTATTTACTTGATTAGGATAATCAGATCTACCTGTAGCTACAATTGCATTAGGAAAAACATCATAAACTATTTCGGGCATAATTTCTGGAATTGGGTTAGCAAGAGCGAAAACAATAGGATTTTCATTCATTTTTTTTAACATACTTTTGGAAAGTGTATTAGGACCGGATAATCCTAAAAAGAAATCAGCACCATCCATCACGTTTTCTAATAACAAGCTATCTGATTTTTGAGCAAAAAAAGCCTTATGAACATTTTTTTCATTACGGTTTTTTGTTACTAGGCCTGATCTATCACATAACCATATATTTTTCTTTTTACAACCTAAACTCAGTAACATTTCTAAGCATGCAATACCTGCAGCACCGCCACCAGTACATACAACTTTTATTTCTGAAATTTTCTTTTTTACCAATCTAAGAGAATTCACAAGTGCTGCACCAACAACAATTGCAGTGCCATGTTGATCATCATGAAAAACAGGAATCCTCATTTTATTTTTGCAAATCTTTTCAACAATAAAACAATCTGGAGCTTTAATATCCTCTAAATTTATTGCACCAAAAGTAGGTTCTAAAGTGGTAATAATTTTTGCTAATTTTTCAGGATTTTCCTCGTCTATTTCTAAGTCAAAACAATCAATGCCGGCGAATTTCTTGAATAAGACTGCCTTTCCTTCCATAACTGGTTTGGCGGCTAAAGCCCCAATATTACCTAAACCTAATACTGCAGTTCCATTAGAAATAACAGCAACTAAATTTGACTTAGAAGTGTAACTACCTGATTTTTTGTTATTTTTTTTAATCTCTAAACAAGCCTCAGCAACACCTGGTGAATAGGCTTTAGCTAAATCACTTTGATTTGCTAAAGGTTTTGTAGCCCTAATTTCTAGTTTTCCTGGTTTTGGAAATTCATGAAAATCCAAAGCTGCTTTTTTTGCTGTCTCATTCTTGGTTTTATTCATTTCCTACTTTCTAAAAAAATTAAAAAAGTTATTTTTTTAATAAGATATCGATTAAATCATTTGCAGCATCTAATATGTTAGTTCCTGGTCCAAATATAGCTTTTACACCAATCTTCTTAAGAAAATCATAATCTTCTCTAGGAATCACACCACCACAAACTACTACTATTTCTTCTCCATTTAATTTTTTAAGACTATCAATTAAGATAGGTACAAGGGTTTTGTGTGCAGCTGCTTGTGAGGAAATTCCAATAATATGAACATCATTATCTATAGCATCTTGAGCAGCTTCTTCGGGTGTTTGAAATAAAGGGCCTACATCCACATCAAAACCAATATCCGCAAATGCAGTAGCTATTACTTTAGCACCTCTATCATGACCATCTTGACCAAGTTTGATCACTAAAATTCTAGGTCGTCTACCTTCTTTTTGTTCAAAAAATTCGACTTTTTTGTTTATTTTCAAAAATCCCTCGTCATTTTCATAAGCATTTTTATATACCCCTGATAATGTTTTACTATTAGCTTTATATCTACCAAAAACATTTTCAATACTTGCAGATATTTCTCCGAGTGTAGCTCGGTGTTTTGCAGCCTCAACTGCAGATTCTAGTATATTTCCTGACCCAGTTCTACAAATATCCTCAAGATCTTTTAACTTTTTCTGACATATTTTATTATCTCTCGTAGCTTTAATGTGGTTTAGTCTATCGATTTGAGTATTTCTCACAGAGATATTATCAACATTTAATATTTCGACTTTTTCTTTCTGGTGGGGTTTATATTTATTTACACCTACGATTACTTCTAAACCTTGATCTATAGCCGCTTGTTTTTTTGCTGCTGACTCTTCAATTCTAGATTTAGGAATACCTGCAGATACAGCTTCTGTCATGCCACCAAGGTTTTCAATTTCTTGTATAAGTTCCCAAGCTTTCTCTGTTAATTGATGAGTTAAATTTTCAACATAGTAACTTCCTGCTAGCGGATCAATTACTTTAGTAATACCTAATTCTTCTTGCATGATAAGCTGTGTATTTCTTGCAATTCTAGAAGAAAATTCTGTAGGCAAACCCATAGCCTCGTCAAAGGCATTAGTGTGTAAACTCTGTGTACCACCAAGTGTAGCGGCTAAAGCTTCATATGAAGTTCTTACAATATTATTATAAGGATCCTCTTCTTGTAAACTTACGCCAGATGTTTGACAATGAACTCTTAATAAAGAAGAATTAGATTTTTTAGGATTGAATTCTTTCATTATTCTAGACCACAAAATTCTAGCGGCTCTTAATTTTGCAACCTCCATAAAAAAGTTCATTCCTATAGCAAAGAAAAATGATAGCCTGCCAGCAAAAGCATCAATATCTAAACCCTTAGAAAGAGCAGCTTTCACATACTCTTTTCCGTCTGCTAAAGTAAATGCTAATTCTTGAACTAGGTTTGCACCAGCCTCATGCATATGATAGCCAGAAATTGAAATTGAGTTAAATTTTGGCATTTCTTTACTGGTATATTGAATTATGTCTGCAACTATTCTCATTGAAGAATCTGGAGGATAAATATATGTATTCCTCACCATAAATTCTTTAAGAATGTCATTTTGAATTGTTCCTGTTAAATTTGATCTATTCACACCCTGTTCTTCAGCAGCAACAATAAAATTTGCCATTATTGGAATAACTGCTCCATTCATTGTCATAGAAACTGACATCTTATCTAACGGTATGTTTGAGAATAAAATTTTCATATCCTCTACACTATCAATTGCAACTCCTGCTTTTCCTACATCACCAAGTACCCTTGGATGGTCACTGTCGTATCCCCTATGAGTAGGGAGGTCAAAAGCAACAGAAATACCTTTTTGACCAGACTCTAAATTTTTTCTGTAAAAAGCATTACTTTCCTCAGCTGTAGAAAATCCAGCATATTGCCTTAATGTCCAAGGTCTTCCAGCATACATTGTTGCTCTTGGACCCCTACTGTAGTTATCTAAGCCAGGTAATTCATTTAAATGATTCAAATTTTTTAAATCATTCTCAGTATAAAGAGGCTTTATATTAATATCTTCTGGCGTCTCCCAGTTTAAAGAATCAATAGATTTATCTTTTAATTCTTTTTCAGCAAGTAATTTCCATTTTTCTAAACGATCTTTGTTCACACAAACTCCAATATCGTATCACCATCAGACATAATATCACCTAACTTAAAGTTTATGGACTTAATAATACCACTTCTTTCAGAATAAATAACATTTTCCATTTTCATTGCCTCTATTGCACAGAGCCTTTGTCCTACCTCAATTTTATCACCTATTCCAATATCTAAAGATACAAGTAACCCCGGCATTGGTGATACAATTTCTTTTGAATTGTTTATATTACTTTTTCTGGGAACTATTGTAAAATAGGAAGACAAATGGGAAGGATAAATTTTTATATTTCCTTCAAAACCATTCCACCTTACATAAAAACCATCAGTAACCTTTCTACACCAAAATTTTAATTTTTCTGAATTGATCTTTAATTCAATTGGTTCAGAAAATGAAAAGTGAAGAATTTTGATTTTAAAAACTTTATTTTTTTTTCCCTTAATTTCGTGAATTTCGTCATTAAAATTCCAATCTAAATGAAATTGATTTAAACTTGTATCAACAAAATATTTATTTTCAATAACTTCACTTTGTGCAAATTCATAATAATTATCAGTTGTTAGGTATTCATAATTTTTGTAAAGAGCTAATACTGCGGCAGATAATTTCTGTAGTTCAGCATTATTTAAAGAATAGTTTTGGTAAGCATTAGGATATTCTTTTTCTAAAAATTTTGTAGAAAAGTTACCTTTTCTAAAACTTTTATTCATTAAAATAACCGATAAAAAACTCAAATTATTTTTAATCCCTTCAATTTCAAAACTATTGATAGCTGTATTTAATAAATCTATTGTAAGGTCCCGATTTTTACTCCAGGCACAAAGTTTTGAAATCATTGGATCATAATGTAAAGAAATAATGCTTCCTTCAAAAACACCAGTATCATTTCGGATGATCTCTGACTTTTTTGATGTTTGTTTGGGTGGATTATATTTTACCAACCTTCCAGCGGACGGCATAAAATCTCTAGCTGGATCTTCTGCATAAATTCTAGCCTCCATAGCACATCCTTCGAATGAAATTTCATTCTGTTTCATTTTTAATTTTTCTTTTGACGATATTCTTATCATAAGCTCAACTAGGTCAATTCCAGATACTAGTTCGGTAACTGGGTGTTCTACTTGAAGACGAGTGTTCATCTCTAGAAAATAAAAATCTTTATTCTTGTCCACGATAAATTCAACAGTCCCAGCAGAGAAATACTCTACCGATTTTGCCAGTAAAATAGCTTGATCAGCCATCAAATTTCTGATTTTAGAATTTATAAAAGGACTTGGACTTTCTTCTATTATTTTTTGATTTCGTCGCTGAATAGAACAATCTCTTTCACCTAAATGTAGGTAATTACCAAATTGGTCTCCAATTATTTGGATCTCAATATGATGAGGATCTTCTATAAACTTTTCGATAAATACTCTTGAATCACCAAAGCTCGCTTTAGCTTCATTTTTTGCAGATGTGAATTTATCATTAAGTTCCTTCTCTTCATAAACAATTCTCATACCTTTTCCACCCCCACCTGCTGAGGCTTTTATCATTAAAGGGAATCCAATTTTTTTTGAGGCTTTAACTGCGTCTTCAAAGCTTTTAATCTCATCTTGAACTCCTGGTATCGTAGAAACACCTGAATTTTTTGCGTGCTTTTTTGATATAATTTTGTCACCCATAATTTTAATTGCTGTATATGGAGGACCTATAAATTTAATTCCATTATCTTCAACTAATTTAGCAAAATTAGCATTTTCAGATAGAAATCCATATCCTGGATGTATTGCTTCAATTTTGTTTTTTAATGCAATACTTATAATTTGATCAGTATCTAAGTATTCCTTTTTTTCACCATCTTTTGATTCCAAAAAAAAAGCATGATCAGCCATTTGCACAGCTAAGGAATTTTCATCTTCAGATGAATAGATAACAGAACTTTTAATTCCTAATTTTTTGGACGTCTTAATTATTCTACAGGCTATTTCACCTCTATTAGCTATCAATATACTTTTTATCATTAATTTATTACTTTAAATAATTATTAATCAATTAAATCTGGATATTTGGACTTAACAATATCAAAATCTATTTTCAACAAAGAATTATAGTCAGTTGGACTGAATTTTTCATCAGCTGGTAAAACTTCACTTCCAAATAACCAACTTAACCTAGCAGTATCTAAATTCCCTCTTACAAAAGGCTGATGCCCAAAATGATCAATCAAACACTTCAAAAAAGTCTTATCTGCTTTAACATGAATAGGAAGTGCATCAAATTTTCTTTTTCTTTCAATTATAGGAGGAACTTTATTTTTAAAATGTCTCACTGTAAATTGAAAATCTGTTCCTGGCATTCTGGAGGGGAAACCCTTATGTTTTATCATTTGAACCTTTAAAGTGGAATATTATCATGTTTTTTCCAAGGGTTATTTACTTTTTTTCCTTTTAAACTTTTAAATGCCCTTACAAGCCTTTTCCTTGAACTCCTAGGCATAATAACATCATCTATATAACCTTTTTCAGCTGCAATAAATGGATTTGCAAATCTTTCTTCATATTGTTCTGTTTTCTTTTTTATTTTTTCCTGATTTAGCGATTGGGACCTGTAAATTATTTCTACTGCTCCCTTTGCTCCCATAACAGCAATTTCTGCTGATGGCCATGCATAATTTATATCACCTCTTAAATGTTTTGAAGACATTACATCATATGCACCACCATAGGCTTTCCTAGTAATAATTGTGACTTTAGGTACAGTTGCTTCACCATATGCGAATAATAATTTTGCACCATGTTTGATTATCCCACCATACTCTTGTTGAGTACCAGGAAGAAATCCAGGAACGTCAACTAGAGTAAGAATGGGGATATTAAAAGCATCACAAAATCTTACAAAACGTGCAGCTTTTCTTGAACTATCAACATCAAGACATCCAGCAAGTATCTTTGGTTGATTAGCAACAACTCCAATAGTGTCACCATCTAATCTTATGAAACCAATTAATATGTTTTTTGCAAAATCTTTTTGCAATTCAAAAAATTCATTTTCGTCTGAAATCTTATTAATAAGCTCTAGCATATCATATGCTATGTTTGGATTATTTGGTATTAAAGTATCTAAGCTATATTCTAATCTATTAGGGTCATCTGTAACTTTTTTTGAAGGAGCTTTGCTACGATTACTAGAGGGTAAATAAGAAAGTAATTTTCTAACTTCCCTTAGAGCTAAAATGTCATTATCAAAAGCTAAATCAGCAACAGATGACTTTGTAGTATGTGTTTTTGCACCGCCTAAATCTTCTGAAGTTACTGTTTCATTTGTCACAGTTTTCACAACTTCTGGGCCAGTTACAAACATATAAGAACTATTTCTGACCATAAATATAAAATCAGTTATGGCTGGAGAATACACTGCTCCCCCAGCACAGGGGCCCATTATAACACTTATTTGTGGTATCACGCCTGATGATAATATATTGCGTTTAAATACTTCTGCATATCCACCTAATGATGAAACTCCTTCTTGAATTCTTGCACCTCCACTATCGTTTAATCCAATGAAAGGTGCTCCGTTTTGTAGAGCCATATCCATAACCTTGCATATTTTTTGGGCGTTAGTTTCTGATAATGATCCACCAAATACTGTAAAGTCTTGACTAAACAAATAAATTATTTGCCCTTGTATTGTGGCTCTACCTGTTATAACCCCATCACCAGGATAAGATTGTTTGTCTAAATCAAAATCATTACATCTGTGAGTGACAAACATATCAAACTCTTCAAAAGAATCTGGATCGACCAAAACTTCTATTCTTTCTCTAGCCGTTAATTTGCCCTTATTATGTTGAGATACTGTACGATCTTTTCCGCCACCTTTTTTAGCTTCAGATCTTCTATTTTCCAGTTCGAGTAAAATTTTATTCATATAAAAACCTAATAACTATAATTATAAAATAGTTGAAAAAAATAAAATAAATCAAAGATTATAATAAGTCGAATTCAATTATATTTCCAATGTTATTAAGTATTAAGTGTAGTATTTATATAAACATTTTGAACATCATCATCATTTTCCAGCGAATCTATAAGTTTAATTAAGGAATTTTGCTGGTCACTAGAAATCGATAAATAATTTTTTGGTTTCCAAATAAGTTTTGCTAATTCACATTCACCAAGTTTCTGTTCTAAATCATCAGTCATAACTGATAAAGATTTATCATTACAGAAGAATGAATATGTGTCATTTTCTGTTTCTACATCTAGTGCATTTACTTCAATGGCAAGCTCCATCATTTTTTCCTCATCACCAACAGAAACTTGAAAAACAACAACACCTAGACGATCAAACATAAAAGAAACTGAACCAGTTTCACCAAGGTTACCACCGTATTTTACAAACAATGACCTCACATTGGATGCAGTTCTGTTTCGATTGTCAGTGAGAGCTTCAACAATAATTGCGACTCCTCCTGAAGCATAACCTTCATATCTAATATCTTCATAACTTGTATTATCGGATGCTTGAGATTTTTTTATTGCTCTTTCTATAACATCCTTCGGTACAGAATTTGAACGGGCTTCTTTAACTGCTAATCTTAGTCTGGGATTTTTGTCAACATCTGGGTCACCCATTTTGGCTGCTACAGTAATTTCTTTTGAAATTTTAGAGAATAACTTTGATCTGACAGCATCTTGTCTTCCTTTTCTATGCTGAATATTAGCCCACTTTGAATGACCAGCCATCTTTCACCTCAATGTTTAACATTGGATTTAATAATATTTTTTTTCACAAAAATCAAATCAAATGGATTATATATAGAAATAAGTAATAATACTTGAAGTGATCAAACCAAAAATCAAATTTAAAGGTAATCCAACTTTTAAAAAGTCAGTAAATTTGTATCCACCAGCACCATAAACCATCGTATTTGTTTGATAGCCAATAGGAGTAGCAAAACTAGCCGATGCTGAAATCATAATTACAATTACGAAAGCTCTAGGATCATAACCTAAACTATTAGCTAAAGTTATTGCAAAGGGAGTTATAACTACAGCTACAGCATTATTAGAAATTGTTTCTGTCAAAACGGACGTTATAAAGTACAGAAACCAAATAATCAAAAGTAATGGCAAAAACTCAAGATAAGGATCGATAAATGCAGTTAAATCACTTATCAAACCGTTTAATTCTAAAGATCTACCTATTGCTAGCATTGAAAAAATAAGTACTAAAATTTTTCCATCAATAAATTCATATGCTTCTTCAACATCTATACACCTTGTACACAATACAAATACCACAGCAGTAATGGCTAATAAAAATATAGGAGCAAGCCCTAAAGAAGAGACCAAAATTAAACCTATGAAGGCACTTAAAACAAGAGGTGCATGCTTTCTCCTATATGCTCTTACATTAGATTCACCAAGAATTACCAAATCAATTTCCATAGCCATTTTTTGAATATCTTCGATAGCTCCTTCAATTAAAATGGTATCACCAACTTTTACAATAACGTTGTCTAATTGCTTACTTAAATTTCTATTCCTTCTATGAATAGCTAACGCATAAACACCAAACCGTCTTCTCAATCTCAGACTTCCTAATGTACGTCCAACTATTCGACAACCTGGTGGAACAAGTGTTTCTACTGTAATTGTTTGTTTAGAAGTTAGTGTATCAACCATTCTTAGGTCATTACTCTCTTTTAAACTTATAAGTTCATCCATTTGTGTTCTCAAAACAACTCTGTCACCTGCTTTAAATGAAATATCATCAGTTAAATTATTTCCTAAAGAATTATCATTCCTTAAAATATTTACTACTCTCATACCATCTCTGTTAAAAATATTTGATTCAGTTGAAATTTTATCAATTAATGGAGATCCTCTTGGAATTACAACTTCTGTCAAAAAACTCATGCTATCTCTTGCAGATAATATGTCACTCATTGAACTCCTTTCAGGAAGTAAAAATGAAGAAAAAACAAATAAATAAATTATACCAAAAGTAGCCAATATTGCAGCGATTGGAGTAATTTCAAACATACCAAATGGCTTTAAACCATATGATTGAGCTACTCCATCAATTAATAGATTGGTTGAAGTACCAATCAAGGTTAGCATCCCACCCATGATAGCTAAATAAGATAAAGGAATTAAGAGCTTTGAAGCTGATACCTTCATTTCGGTTGCTAATTTTAAAACTATAGGGATTAAAACTAAAACTACCGGAGTATTATTTATAAATGCAGAAGAAATTATAGTAATTAATATTAATAACAGAATAACAAAAAAGGGTTTTTTTTTTGTATTAGATGAAATGAAATCTCCTACTTTATCTAATACACCTGTTCTCACTAAAGCACCCGATAAAACAAACATACATATTATCGTCCATGGAGCAGGATTTGAAAGGATAAATAAAAATTCATTACTTGGAAGAATCCCAAAAATTACCATTAGAACCGCAACACTTAAAGCAGTTACCTCTATTGGTACAATTTCGGTTACAAATAAAACGACCATAGTTAAAAGTAGAATTAAAGAAATAATTACATTAAAATTTTCAAAAAAGAACATTTTTGAATTATTCCATACCAATTTGATTTAAATGTCCCTTGTACCTAAACGGGGAGACTTTGTTTGCAAGACCATTATCATTAATATCAACTATAATTCCTGATAAAGTTGCTTCTCCATCTGCAGGTCGAAATCTTTCCTTGCTCATACCAGTAATAAACCTTCTAATAGGTTCAGTTTTTTCCATACCAATAACACTTAAATAATCACCACACATACCAAGATCTGTTTGATAGGCAGTTCCGTTTGGTAGAATTCTGGTATCTGCAGTAGGTATGTGGGTATGAGTACCTGCTATAACTGAAACTCTCCCATCTAAATGTAGTGCTAATGCATTTTTTTCTGAAGTAGCTTCAGCATGAAAATCTATTATAATAGCATCAACATTTGAATTTAAAGTATACTTTTTTAAATATGTTTCTATTGCCTCAAAAGGGTCTGAAAATGGTTTTTTCATAAATACTTGGCCTAGAACTTGAAGTATTAAAATTTTTTTGACACCTAAATTAAAAATCCTAAAACCTGAACCTGGAGCGGATTTAGCATAATTAATTGGTCTAATAATCCTATTTTCTCTTTCTGCAAAATTTATCATTTCATTTTGATCAAAGGCATGATCACCTAATGAAATACAATTTACACCAGCATCAAAAAGTAATTTTGCATGCGTTGCGGAAAGACCAACTCCAGAGGTTGCATTTTCAGCGTTAGCTAACACAAACTCTATTGATAACTTTTTTTTGATATTTGATAAATTTTCCGCAAGTGAAGTTCTAGCAGTTTTACCGACAATATCCCCTAGAAATAATAATCGCATATTCTTTTATAAAGCTTTGCTTATATTTATACAACTAGTTAAGATAATTTATTATTATCAAAAAAAATTGAAGCCACTTTCAGTAAGAATAGCGTCAAGTTTTTCATCTGTTTTTTCTAAAGGTAATAATCCATTATATTTTTGAGAACTGTAGGCTAAACCAACTGCGATTATTTTTTTTTTAAAATTTTTTCTTAAATTATAGAGTGTTCTGTCATAAAAGCCTCCGCCATAACCTAGCCTTGAACCATTATCATCATATGCTAACAAAGGAACTAAAATTAAATCTGGAATAATTTCATTTCCAGTAGAAGGTATTTTTGCTCCAAAATTAGAATTTATTAATTTAGTATCTTTTTTCCATTCTCTGAAAATGAGTGGTGCATTTAATTTACAAATAACAGGTAAACAATGCTTTAAAGATTTTTTTTTTAATAAATGAATTATTGGAAAAGGATCAACTTCTGTATTTATAGGATAATAAAATGCAACATTTTTTATATTTTTTTGATTAGCAAACCAATTTATAAAATGAGAAGATATCATTTCTGAAAAGATTACTCCATTTTTAAGAAATGTTTTTTTTCTTTTAACTTTAAAAGTTTCTCTTAATTTTTTTTTTGTTTCTTCTAAAGTAATCAAAAATAAAAAATCCTTTTTTAATAATAATAAGTGTGAGATCCAACACAAACGTTAGTTATAACCCTCGAGAGCCTGTTTTACCAGGTGGGTGCCGGTATATTATGGACCACGATCCTAAACAGAGCCAGCTCCCTTTCGAGAATGTAAGGCCACTAGGATATTTCTTAACTGAGAGGTCAGAACCCACTTCTATGGAATATCAAAAAAAAAAAATCAATGAAAGACAAAACTTTATTTGAAAATATAAATAAATAATAAGCATATTTATTTTTAGATCTCTTGTAATTACCAATTTTTTTTTGTATTTTTTTTTTGTGCCGAGGTAGCTCAGTGGTAGAGCAGGAGTTTGTGGAGCTCTTGGTCGTAGGTTCAATCCCTACCCTCGGTACCACACAAAAAACAAAATTTTTATGTTATGGATATTACAACTTCAAATTTCAATAATAAACCAACATCTTTTTTGCAAGAACTTGACCTTAGACACCACTTGCATCCTTTTACCGACCATAAAGAGTTGAAAATCAAAAAACCTAAAGTAGTAGTTCGTGCCAATGGAGTATTTATTTTTGATAATGATGGAAAAAAATATTTGGATGCTATGTCTGGTTTATGGTGTGTAAATATTGGATATGGAAGAAAAGAATTAGCTTTAGCAGCTCAAAAACAGATGGAAGAATTACCTTACTATAATACTTTTTTTCAATCTACTCATCCTCCAGCAATAGAGCTTTCCTCCAAAATTGCATCATTAGCTCCAAAAGATCTTAATACAATTTTTTATAGCAGTTCAGGATCTGAAGCCAACGAAACGAATATAAGACTAGTAAGACATTATTGGGCTAGTTTAGACAAACCATCAAAAAAAGTAATAATATCCAGAAAGAATGCTTATCATGGATCTTCAATAGGAGCAGGAAGTCTTGGGGGTATGTCTTCTATGCATGCGCAAGGTGGATTGCCAATACCTGATATTATTCATATTAATCAACCATATTGGTATGGTGAAGGAGAGAATCTGTCTCCTGAAGAGTTTGGAAAGAAAAGAGCCTTAGAATTAGAAGATAAAATAAATGAATTAGGCTCAGAAAATATTGGTGCATTTATTGGAGAACCAATCCAAGGAGCTGGAGGGGTTATAATACCACCAGATACATACTGGCCCGAAATTCAACGCATATGTAAAGATCATAATATTTTGCTAATAGCAGACGAAGTAATATGTGGTTTTGGTAGACTTGGTTTCTGGTTTGGATCTGAGAGTTTTAATATTCAGCCTGATATAATTACAATTGCGAAAGGACTTTCATCTGGATACCAACCAATTGGAGGATCAATAATTTCTGATAAAATTGCACAAACTTTAGAAAAAAAAGGAGGTGAATTTAATCATGGTTATACTTATTCTGCTCACCCAGTTGCAGCGGCGGTAGCACTAGAAAATATAAGAATATTGGACGAAGAAAAAATTGTTGAAAAAGTCCATAAAACTACTTCTAAATATCTTGAAGAAAAATGGTTATCCTTAAATGACCACCCTCTTGTTGGGGAAGCCAGAATAAAGGGAATGATGGGAGCAATTGAACTAACACCAGAAAAATCACGCAGGTCTGCTTTTCCACTTAATGAAGGCCAAGCTGGAATAATTACAAGAGAAATTTGTATAAAAAATGGCCTAATTATGAGGGCGGTTGGTGACAAAATGATAATTTCACCGCCTTTAATAATAAAAAAAAGTGAAATCAATGAACTAATGGATTTGGTATATAAATCACTCGATGAGTCCAAGAGTCATTTAGAAAAACTAGGTATTTCTTTTAGATAGTAAATTAAAATAATTTTCTATCTCAACCGTATCATTAGAATTTAAATTCAAGCTTCGAGAAAAATTATTTAATAATTGATTGAAATATTCACTAAAACTTCTGGGAAGAATAAAAAGGCCTGAATTTCCTCTTTTAATAAAATATAAATTGTTTGAATTGATAGGAATAATCTCACATTTTTGATTGTCAATTTGATTGGGATCAAAACCAAAATATTCAAAAATTTTTGAATGCTTATTTATATGAATTGTAACTATCTTGAAACCTGACGTAAAATTTCTAATGATACCAATTTTTTTTAAGTCTTGATAAAAAGTATTAGTTGACTTGAGCATACTATTAATAAAAATCAAAGAATTTGTATTTGTATGTATAATAGTTCCTGCTGAACTTTGAGTGTAAAATCCTTTTTTTGGATATTTTAACTGATGCTTTAAAAATACCTTAATAATTTTATGATCTAGACTGATATTTTGATAATTAAGCATCCAAATTTCATCTTTACTATTTTTTTTATCAAAAATTAAATTTTCTACTCTTGGTATTATCATGATTGAGCACCAAGAAAAAGTTCATCATATTTTTTAACCTCACATATTGTTTGGTAATTTTTAGATTTGTTTTCAATTATTGCAGATTCAAAATTAATTGGTTTAGAAAAAAGAATTAAACCTATAACTTTCTCATTTTTTATTGAATAAAAGCAAAAAGTTACCTTTCCTAATGGAAACTGTTTTTTTCCCCTTTTATAACTATAAACATTAGAACCTATTACTATATTTTTAGTAAGTCCTATTGGTATCAGATAAAGCATTTTTGAATAAATTATTTCTAAAGGAAAAATTTGAATATCATTTGCTTCAAATCTATGATTATTTTCTTTTTTAGAATTATTAGAAAAAGTTTTCATTTTTAATTCTTCTTTTTTTAAGTGATTCCAAGATATTAGGCCACTTTCTAATTTTATTTTTTCAAAAGACTCCCTTCCAATTAATCCACCACCCAAACTCTTTAAATTTGGATATATATCTTCTACGAATTTTAGCGCAGAACTGGAATTAATTATAATATTGGCAAATAATTCAGACCCAATTTTTTGAAAAAGAATAAATATTTCCTGACCACAATAGTCAAATTTATAAATTTTATTTTTAAGCTTTTTACTTAAAGAATAATTTGTAATTTGAAACTTACTAATTAAGAGCTTATGGCTTAATGACCCAACTAAAGAATATACTTGAAAGTTTTCACTTTCTTTAAATAAACTACACTTTATATCAAAATTCAAAGAATTCAAATTTGATAATAAGTAATCAAAAAACTGTTTTTCAATTCGTGAGCTTAAAAGTATTAAAACATATTCCTTATTAATAACGACAACTAATAATTTATCAAAAAATAAAAATTCACCTTTTTTTAAATAAACGGTAAAAAAGCATTCCTCTTTTAAATTTATATCACTCATGCTTTTAATACTTTTAAGAAATTTGAAAGTATCTTGTCCAACAATAGCAATTTTTCCAAGATCCGACTCATCACTAAAACCAACTTTTTTAGTCATCGATAATTCTTGATTAATAGAAATTAACGCATCTTTATTATTTTTATCTTTATAAAAAAATTTTGGCAAAACCCAACCATTATAGTGGCTTTCTATATTCCCAATTTTATCATAAAACTCTTTACACCTTGTTGTTCTAAATGGTGTATTGACTTGGTAAGAAAAATTATTGTCTATTGTTTGTTGAGTATCTTTAAATGATAAAGTCACTTTGCTAGATCCACAATTAAACAAAGTATTTGTTTTAATTTCATCTTGAATCAATTTATCTTTAGAAAAGACATTTATGGCATTTAATTTCAAGTCATTAAGTTTAATGCCATGTTCAGTTTTAAAATTAAAGTTAGACAAAAAACTTCTGAACAAGATGCTTTGAATTAAATTATAAAAATTAAAGCTTTTATTGTTATAAAAATAATTGTTTTGACACAATTCACTATTTATTTTTTTACTTTCAAAAACTAAGGGTTCATAATATTTACCTTTTGCTTTATATTTTTTTAAAATATTTAAAGATGTTTTTGATGCATTTTGAATTAAAGAATTTAAACAATAAATATTATCGAAATCAGTTAAAAAATAAAGATTAGAGCTATACTCTTTTGGGATAAATGTTAAATTTTTTGAACACCATTTTAAGCTATCAATAATTTCCGAAACTGCCCCTAAATTTAAGTCGAAACCACCTGAAACTATAATTAAAGAAGTTTTTATAATATGCCTGTTATTATTTTCATCTAGAATTTTTATTGAATTTACATTTAAATTCCCCTGAGTTTTGATGATTTGTGCACCTCTAAACACTGGGCAATTAATTGAAATATTACAGTCTTTTCTAGTATCAATAATAGCTTTGATTTCAATGCCTTTATCTAAAAGTTTAAATGCTGTTTCCCATCCAAAATCATTATTGGTGTATATTACAACATTATTTTTTACTTCAAGACCAAAACGATAAACTAATTTGTTAACTGTACTAGCTAACAAAATGTTTGATTGGTTAAGATTTATCTTAGGAAGCGTTCTTTCTTTTAAGCCCGTTGCAATTATCACATGCTCAGCTACAATCTTTAATAGTATTATATATTTTTTAAGAAATTTGTCTTTATTAGTCTTATAAATTTTTCTTAATGCAAAAAAATTGTTTTGAGAATCTGTATAAATCAACGTTGTGTTTTTTAAAATTGTGCAATTTTTACTTTTATATAAATCAGAAGTTAATTTTTTTATCCAATTTTTTACTTTTTGATCAGAGGAATTGGAGAACCCTCCAAAAATAAAATCTCTTTCTAGCAAAATTATTTTGAGGCCTGCATTTGCTAAAATTGAAGCAGCAAAGAGTCCTGAAATACCACCACCAACAATTAAAATTTGAGAGGATAAATACTCAACATTTTCTATAATAGTAGAATTTATTTGTTTGTTTTTTTTCTCTACAATAAAGTAATCAATAATTTGTTTTACTGATCTAGAATTAAAAAAAGAAAAATTTTTTAAAGTTTTTGCATTAAAATTGAGAAAAAAATTTTTAGGCCCAATTTCAAGGCCAGGATAAGCCTCTTGATCTAATATTTCATCGAAACCTAAATCTACTTGGTAACCACTATCAACTGAAATAAATTCCCTTATTTTTTTTTGAAAAACAACTTCTCTATTGGATGAAATTATAGATCCCTTACTTAATTGATAATTACTATGATATAAAGCAGAGGCTACACTATCACCAGGACTAGCCGTGAGTATTTGGTTATCAAATTTAATAGGAAAAGTTATTTCCCTATTTATAAATTTATTTTTTTCTTTTCTTGTCATTATTTTAATTCCAAGAGTATTTTTGGATCACACTTTTTTTTAAATCAAGGATAAATGTAAATAATTTAAATTTTAATAAGTAAATCTTGATGATTACTGAATTTTTTTATAAAAGATTGAAAATAAGGATTTAGGCATGGTTAAAATAAATGGTAACGAAATTAGACCAGGAAATGTTCTTGAACATAATAATGGTTTGTGGATAGCGGTAAAAATTTCTCATGTCAAACCTGGAAAAGGTGGTGCATTTGCACAAGTTGAATTAAAAAACATACGGAATGGATCAAAATTAAATGAACGTTTCAGATCAGCCGATAAAGTTGAAAAAGTAAGATTAGAACAAAAAGAGCAGCAATTTCTGTATGAAAGCGATAATTCACTTTATTTTATGGATCAAATGACTTTTGAGCAAATTGATTTGCCTACTGATATTATAGCAGACAGAAGACCTTTCTTGGTTGAAGGTATGATAGTACAAATTGAATACTTCGAAGATGAACCTTTAAGTGTTACATTGCCTGAAAAAGTTATTTGTAAAATAAAAGAAACAGAACCAACTGTTAAAGGACAAACGGCGTCAAATAGTTTTAAACCTGCAACTTTAGAAAATGGTTTTAGAATTTCTGTACCCCCATTTATTCAACAAGATGAAGAAATTGTAGTTTCAACTCAAACCCTTGAATATGTTGAAAGAGCATAATCAATATATAAAGGATTATTATGCCTAATCAAAGTGCTACAATAAATGTTATGATTCAAGCGGCAAGAAAAGCAGCTAAGAGTTTATTAAAAGATTTTACAGAAGTTGAAAACCTACAAGCATCAACAAAATCTCCGGGAGATTTTGTATCTAAAGCTGATTTAAGGGCAGAAAGAATAATAAAATATGAATTAGAAAAAGCCCGACCTTATTATGGTTGGGTAGGAGAAGAAAGTGAAGAAATAGTTGGTAAAGACCCTACTAGAAGATGGATAGTTGATCCACTAGACGGAACTAGCAACTTTCTTCATGGAATTCCTCACTGGGCGATTTCAATTGCATTAGAACACAAAAATGAAATTACTTCTGGAGTTATATATGACCCAATTAAAGACGAATGCTTTTATGCTGAAAAAGGTAATGGAGCATGGCTTAATGATAAAAGATTAAGAGTTTCTGGAAGAACTAAAATGATAGAGATGCTATTTTCAACTGGTATCCCATTTGCAAACAAACCAGGCTTATCAACAACTCTTACTGAAATTGAAAAAATCATGCCAAAATGTTCTGGACTCCGTAGAGATGGTTCTGCAGCATTAGACTTAGCTTATGTTGCTTCTGGTAGATTTGATGGCTATTGGGAGAGAGGATTAAATAGTTGGGATATTGCAGCTGGCATAGTTATTGTTAAGGAGTCTGGGGGTATAATTTGTTCACTAGAAAAAGATATGAATCCCCTCTTGAATGGCTCAATACTCGCAGCAAGTGATAAGATTTATGAAGAATTTTCAAGTTTAATTTTAACATAATATACTAATTAACATAAAGTATCTTTATCTCGTTTTCTTCACAGTAAAGCTTACCTTTAGCATAAATAAACTTTATTACTGCAAGACCTTTTTTGTTTAAAAAAGAAGAAATTCGCCCAACTTTTTTTCCATCTTCATTTGTTATAATATTGTTTAACTTTAATTCATCAGTTGTACTCTGAAACTTAATTATACCGTTTTTTAAAGTTGTTTTGTGCCTCATCCTTGCTGTCACTTCTTGTCCAACAAAACAACCTTTAGTAAAACTAACACCATTAATTTTATCAAAATTAGTTTCGAGGATATATGTTTCACCAGATTTGAGTTCATAACCAGATTTGGGTATACATAAGTCAATTCTTTTAAGCTCATATTTTTTGAAGAAAGTATCTTCATCATTATTTTTATTTTTATCTAAAGTTTGAAAAGAAAATTTACGCCAACCAAGCATATGGCTTCTTGGATCATAAAAACTATCATTTATCTTATCACCAAAACCAAGAATTACAGAAGATTCAATATCACTAAATAATACATTTGATCTTAATTTATATAAATTTAATCTATTCAAAAAATCTTTATAACTATCTGTATCAATATCAATAATAAAGTTTTCTTCGTCTAACCCATTAATAAAAAAATCAAAAAGATATTTACCTTGAGGCGAAAGTAATCCTGAATAAATTAGCGACGAAAATGATTTGTTAATATCATTTGTTATAATTCCCTGCAAAAATTTTTTTGCATCTAAACCACTAACTTTTAACAATTTTCTTGAATGATCTATAAATTGTCCACTCTCAAGTTTCACTCAGATTTCCCTTCAATTTTTTGCAAATTATATAAATCATTATATAGACTTTTATTTTGTATTAAATTGTTGTGAGTACCTTCTTCTATAATTTTTCCCTCTTTTATTACAATAATTTTGTCAGCATTTTTTATGCTTGAAATTCTGTGGGAAATATAAAGTGTTGTTTTATTTTGTATGACTTGTTTAAATGCTTTGTGCAACAGATCTTCTGATTTATGGTCCAGAGCAGTTGTAGGTTCATCAAGTAGAAAAATAGGACAGTCTCTCAATAGTGCTCTCGCAATATTAACTCTCTGCCGTTGTCCACCAGATAAATTAGATCCTCTTGGTCCAACTTTTGTAAAAAGCTTTTCAGGAAATTTATCAGTAAATTCACTCACATGTGCTAATTTGCATGCATTTAAAATCTCAGATTTTTTTGCATTTAATTTACCTATTTTAACATTTTCATATATAGTTTCATCAAAAAGTTGATTTTCTTGCATTATTACAGAAATATTAGATCTCAGCACTTGTGGATCAATAAGAGAAATATCAATATTATCGATAAAGATTTTACCTTTTGTTGGGGTTAAAATTCCAGTTATAAGTTTTAATATTGAGCTTTTACCTGCACCAGATTTTCCAACTAAAGCAACCAGTTTACCTGATGGTATAAGAAATGTAACATTATTTAATATTAATTTTTTTCCTTTAATTAATGTCACATTTTCAAAATAAATATCTCCTTTAAAATTAATATTTTTATTAATAAATTTTACATTTTTATTTTTATAAAACTCACTTTTTACACAAAATAAATTATGTACTTTCTCAGCACTTGCAAGCATTACTTGAATATTTCCAGCCACATTACTTAATCTTCTTAGTGGCTCAAAAATTAGGGCCATTGCTGTAAAAAAAGCCATAAAATCTCCTATCGATTTTTCTCCAGAAACTATTTGTGATCCTCCAAAAATCATAACACCTAGAAATCCAATACCAGCGATAAAATCTATTAATGCAGGAGTCGAAGCAACTCCACCTTCAATTTTTAATTTAATTTTCCTTACTTTCTCTAAAAGTATTTTAAAAGAACTTAACCTGTAAGTTTGAAGTGAATATAATTTTAATATTGATATACCATGAAATATTTCATCTAAAGATATACTTAAATCTGCTTCAATATTTCTATTTTCAACTGAGATTTTTCGTATCCACTTTTGTAAAAAGTAAATGGGAATAATTAATATTGGTGCTCCAATAAAAGCAATTAGTGTCCATTTCCAATCGATATATAGCGTTACTACTACCAGAGATATAAGAGCAATGCCGTCTTTTACCAAAGTCATAAATATTGTACCAGCTGAACTTGTAATCAATCTAGTATCAACTCTCATTCTCTCTATTAATATACCAGGAGAAGTTTTATCATAAAAAGTAATATCTAAATTAATAAGCTTCTCTAGAAGGTTTTGTTGGAGTAATTTCTCAACTTTTTGTCCTACCCAAGTCACAATTAACCTCTGAAGAAGACCAGCAAATGATCTTAGAAAAAATATAAAAAAAATAATTAATCCAACTGAAATTAAAGCAGATTGATTACTTGGAACAAAAACCTCATCAAACATTGACTTTATTGAATAAGACAATAAACCTAACATGCTGCCTTCAAGGCCCATAAAAATTATTCCTAAAATTAAAAGTAGCCAATATTTTTTAAAATAATTAGTCCAATACCATTTAATTAATAGGTATGGGTCATCAGCCTTTTTATTTGAGGTTTCTATTAATTTACTATTTTTCATAAAATTTGAAACTTACGTAATTATCCTCTGTATATTTTTGTTAGTTTATTGGGATCATACTTAGTCTCAATCCAAGATCTAAAATTTAAACCAGTCATTTTACTTTCTTTTTCGTATGTGTCTAACATAAAATCTAATATACCTGACCTAGAAAATTTTAGATGCAAAAATCTTATTGAAAGATGTTTTCTCGCAATTTGGAATGGAGTATCTAAAACCATTAAGTGATACATTACTGATGCTAGCCCTGCTCTGTCCGCTCCAGATTTACAATGTAATAAAATTGGATAATTAATTTTTTCAAAAAGATTACCTAATCCAATCAACTCATCTGAACTTGCAAGTCTTGTGGCATATAAAGGGTAGTTAATTAATTTTATTCCTAAATCATTACATTTTTGTAATTCTAATAAATAAGAGCCTTGATTGCTAGCTCCTCTTAAATTGATAATTGTTTTTATTCCCTTTTTGGCCCAGGTTTTTATTCTATTAGGGGAAGGCTGATTAGATCTATAAACTCCAGGAGCAACTTTTGATTGATTATGATATAGAGCTCTTAGAATTTCATGATCCATCCAAAAAGCATGCCGCTTTGCAGAATCATACTGTTTTTTTGAGCCATCAAACCTCTCAAGAGATTTTCGCCACTCTAAATCAAAATTATTAAATTTATTTTTTAATATGGAATACAATCAAAACTCATTTTAAATATAAGTATAAATGTGTAATAAATATCTATATAATGGAAAATAAGCAACCTCTCTTAATAAATTCAATCTTTTTAAAAACTTTTGAATTAATTTAAAAATGAAAAAAAAATCTCTTATTAATTTATCTTATGGAAAAGAGCACCTAGCAATACCAGGGCCATCAAATATCCCACAAAGAGTGTTACAAGCTATGAATCAACCTTCTCCAAATATTTATGGAGAAAAAATAGTTGAAATAACTCATAAGGTCATGAAAGGTATAAAAAATTTTGCAAATACTTCTGGAAGTGTTCTTATTTACATCTCAAATGGTCATGGAGTATGGGAAGCAACATTAGTCAATTTATTTAACGAGGGGGATAAAATATTATTATGCTGTAATGGTCATTTTGGACATCAATGGGGAAAAATAGCTAGAAGATTAAAATTAAATATAGAATTTCTAGATGTCGGATTTAGTAAGGCAATTGATCCTAATAAAATTGAATCAATTTTAAAAAAAGACAAAATGCATGAAATTAAAGGTGTACTCACTACATATACAGACACATCTAGTTCTAGTAAAAATAACATAAAAACATTTAAGCAAGCAATTAACTCGGCTAAGCATAATGCACTCTTAATTGTTGATGCTATTGCATCTTTTGGGTGTGAAAGAATTGAGATGGATCCTTGGGGAATTGACGTTTTAATTACTGCTTCTCAAAAGGGTTTAATGACACCACCAGGACTTGGATACTGCATAATCAATAAAAAGGTCAAAAAAAATATATTAAGTAAAATTTATAAAAAATCTATATCGCCTTATTGGGGTTGGTACTCTCGACTAAAACCTAAAAAATTTTATGAAATCTTTGCAGGGACTCCTCCAACAAGTCTTCTAATTGGACAATTAGAAGCAATTAATATGCTAGAGGAAGAGGGAAGAGATAATGTCTTTTTAAGACATAAAATATTATCAGGAATGGTTTGGTCTTGCATAGAGCATTTAGGTTCAAAAGGAAATTCTCTTAAACTAAATATCCAAAATGAGTCACAAAGATCTAATGCAGTTACAACTGTATTCTCAAAAGGTTTTGATTTTACAAAGACTAGAGAATGGATATCTAAACAAGGAGGTGTAGAATTAGGAGTTGGTTTAGGATTTACATCTTCAGAATTATTAGGTGGTAAATCTGTCTTTAGAATTGGTCATATGGGACATTTAAATCCTCACATGATTTTAGGTGTGTTATCAATATTGGAAGCAGGATTATCTTTTAATAAAATTCCTCATCAATCAGGTGGGGTAACTGTTGCCAATAATTACATGCTCAAAATGATTAAAAAAATAAATAAATCTACTTCATTATAATGAAAGCTTTAGGGATGATGCGAAACGATCCAAATCTAAATCACTACCCACTGTTAACCTAATACACCTGTTGAGTGGTGCAACTGACGGCATTCTTAAAAAAATTCCAAGATTAATTAAATTTTCCATAACTTTTTTAGCATATTCATTACTTTTACCGCAGTCTATGGCAACAAAATTGGTAAAAGACTTTATGCATGATAGGTTATTCATTCCCGCAATTTCATATATATAAGTTTTTGCTAATTCAACATTTTTTATAATACTGTTTAGATATTTTTGATCTTCAAGAGCTGCTATAGCTCCAAATTGTGCAACTCTATTTACACCAAAATGATTTCTAATTTTATCGAAATTTTTAATTAGTTTTTTATGTCCAAAAGCATAACCTATTCTTGCCCCTGCCAAACCGTAAGCCTTAGAAAAGGTCCTAAATCTAATTACTTTTTTATTGTTTATGTCAATATTTGGAATATATCGTTTTGGCGAAAAGTCAGAGTAAGCTTCGTCCAGACAAAGCAAACAATCCTCAGGCAAATTTTTAATAAAGTTATCAATTTTTGCAGCTTCGTGAACTGTACCCATAGGATTATCAGGATTGGCTAAATAAACTAATTTTGCACCATATTTTTTTACAGCCTGATTCAGAGCTTCTAAGTTTTCGTGATCATTATCATATGGTACAAAAACTAATTTCCCACCTGATGCATTAACATGATAATTAAAAGTGGGATATGCTCCTAATGAAGTAATAACTGTGGTTTTCTTATTCACTATAAGTCTTACTAAATATCCCAGTAAAGCATCTATACCTTCTCCAATTACTATATTTTCTGTATTAACTTTTAACTTTTTTGAAAGAGCTACTTTAAGATCAAAATTTTCCGGATCTCCATATTGCCAAATATCTTTTTCAAGACAGGATTTCATAGCATGAATGACATTTGCAGAAGGACCAAATACACTTTCATTAGCACCTAACCGACACATAAACTTCTTTCCTAATTTTCTTTCTTGAGTTTCTGGACCTACAAATGGGACATCAGATGATAATTTTTTTATAATATTTGTGTAAGTGGGCATTACATACTTTCTTAATTTAATCTATCGATTGCTTTTAATTTTGTATCAATTTCATCAACTAAAATTAAGCTTCTTTTCTTTATTTTATCTACAACATCTTGTGGTGCCTTTTCTAAGAAGATTTTATTTTTTAATTTTCCATTCAACATCAATTGTTCAGATTTTAATTTTTCAAAGGTTTTTTCTAGCCTTGCTTTTTCTTTATTTAAATCTACCAAATTATCTAGTGGTATAAAACACTCAATTCCAGGAATGGATATATTTATTGATCCTTTTTGAATTGAAGATGAGTAATCAATATTTTTAACTCTAGCAAGTCTTTCAATAAAGATTTTGTTATTATCAAAAAATTCCTTTGATTTTATATTCAAATTTATAATTACAAGATCAATTTTTAAACTAGCTGGTATATTTATTTCAGATCTTGCTGATCTTATTTCTTGTATCAAATCTATTAACCAATTTATTTCTTTTTGAGGTCTGTTATCAATATTAGAAAGTTTATCTAAATCTGGCCAAGTTTGGTGGATAATTAATTTTTTACGATCTTTTTTTTGAAGCCAAATTTCCTCAGTTATAAATGGCATGAAAGGGTGTAACATGATCAAACATTGCTCGAATACCCAGGCATAGGTTTGTTGAGTTTCTAACTTGATTTCTTCATCCAATCCAGAAAAAAGTGGTTTTGAAAATTCAATATACCAATCACAAAATTTAGACCAAATATGACTGTATAAATAGTATGAAGCATCATTAAAACGAAATGAATTTAACGCATTATTAACCTCTTTATTTAGATTAATTGTTTCAAAAATAATCCATTTATTTATACTATGCTTAACACTACTTGGAAAAAAATTTGCTGAACTCTCACAATTATTAAGTTTTGCAAACCTTGCTGCATTCCAAATTTTTGTACCAAAATTTCTATACCCCATCACACGATCAATTGATAATTTTAGATCTCGACCCATTGCTGCCATTGAAGATAAGGTAAATCTTACTGCATCAGCACCATATTTATTGATAAGGTCAAGTGGATCTAAAACATTTCCAAGAGATTTGGACATTTTTTTTCCTTTCTCATCTCTTACCAATGCATGTACATAAACTTTTTCAAACGGAACATTATCAACTAAAACTAATTGCATCATCATCATTCTAGCTACCCAAAAAAATAAAATATCAAATCCAGTAACAAGTACACTTGTTGGAAAATATTTTTGTAATTCTAATGAATTATTTGGCCAACCTAATGTAGCTATTGGCCAAATGCCTGACGAAAACCATGTATCTAGAACATCGGTATCTCTAGTTAATTTTTTCTTTCCTGATATTTCAATTGCTTTTTTTTCAGTGGGTGCACAATAATAATTACCTTCCTCATCATACCATATAGGAATCTGATGACCCCACCATAATTGTCGACTAATGCACCATGGTTCTATATTTTCTAACCAATTGAGGTAGGTTTTTATATCTCTCTCTGGATAAATTTTAGTCCTACCGTCTTTTACAGCATCAATAGCTGGTTGGACAATTTTTTTTGTATCTACAAACCATTGTTTTGTTAAAAAAGGTTCAACAACAACTTTTGACCTGTCTCCAAATGGTTGTATAATTTTTTTGTTCTCACTTTTTAATAAAAAACCACTTTTTTCTAAATCTTGTAAAAGAATTTCTCTTACTTTATACCTGTCTAAATCCCAAAATTTCTTTGGAATGAAGTCCTCATTTAAAAAACAAGCTGACTCATTCATTAATTTAAAAAAATCTAGATTGTGTCTTTTTGCTACATTATAGTCATTAAAATCATGAGCTCCTGTAATTTTCACAGCACCTGATCCAAAGTTTGGGTCAGGATATTCATCAGCAATTATTGGAATGACACGGTTTGCTATGGGAATAGTTACTTGTTTTCCTATAATATTTTTATATCTTTTATCATCGGGATGAACAGCAATTGCTCCATCCCCTAGCATAGTCTCAGGTCTAGTTGTAGCAATTGAAATATAATCTCTTTTTTCTTTATGAATTACTTTACCATCTTCATCAAATTCCAAGTATTCATAATTTATCCCATCTTTTAAAGGATACTTAATATGCCAGAAATAACCGTCGACCTCAATATTTTCAACCTCTAAATCAGAAATAGCAGTTTTAAAGTGAGGATCCCAATTAACTAACCTTTCTCCTTTATAAATGTATCCCATTTCATACATCTTGACGAAAGCATTTATAACTGAATTTTGAAAATCATTATCCATAGTGAAACGATTTCTATTCCAATCACAAGAAGCCCCTAACCTCTTTAATTGCTCAATTATCATTCCTCCACTTTGGTTTTTCCATTCCCAAATTTTTTCTAAAAATTTTTTTCGACCAAGATCTTCTCTTGAGATATTTTCCTTTTTTTCCAACTCTCTTTCTACTACCATTTGAGTAGCAATTCCGGCATGATCTTGACCTGGTTGCCATAGAGTGTCAAAGCCACGCATTCTATGCCAACGTATCAATATATCTTGAATAGTATTATTAAATGCATGACCCATATGTAAATTACCTGTTACATTGGGAGGGGGTATAACTATTGAGAATGTTGAATTTGCCGACTGAGTAGTATGAACACCGGCGTTAAATGCATTGGTTTCTTCCCAATGTTTAATAAGGCGTGCTTCAACTTCTGAATGCTTAAAAGTCTTTTCCATAATCAATCTTTATCTAATAATCTATTTCAAGTTTTTTTTCTCTATTTCTTCAACTACAATTTCTCTAATAATTTTTTTAAGCTCTTTTAATTCAATTTGAACTTTTCCAAAATCCCTTTCTGATACATCTGAGATTAATTGTTCACCACTTAAATACAAAATGTCATTTGACCTCAAAATATCTTCATTGTATTTCTGCATCTCAATTGATACGTAGTTTCCAATTCTTTTAATTGAATTTTCATTGTCATTTTTATTAGTTATCAATCTATTTGAAGACAGAGGCTTTTTTTTTGGCTGTGTTTGTTTTTTTGGATAATTTTGTTTATCTACTTTTTTTCTTTTATTAGTCAATTAAAAAATCCTATAAAAAATATTTGAGATAATTTGTTTTAAAATGTAACTCAAATTTAATAATGATAAAAATTATTTTGTTTTTGGAGGCATAATTTTGAGTTTTCTTAAATTTAATTCTCCAGTAGTTGCCAACAGAGCAAATTTTGCATAAGCATGTTCTCTTTCAGCAGAAGCAAGCTGTGTTCTAGCGTCAAGAAGGCTTTGCTCTGCATTGATTACGTCTAATGTAGTACGAGTACCTAATTTTTCTTCCACAACTACTCCATCATAGGCTAAAGTCAAAGCCTCAACCTGTCTTTTTCTTGCCTCAATACTGGATTTTGATACTAACACATTAGACCAAGCTAAAGTAATATCATGTTCAACAAGCCTCTTTATAATTAACGAGTTTTCTTTTTGCGCTTTGAAATTAATCTCTGCTTGTTCTATTTCATTTTTTATTTTTCCAGAATTAAATATTGGAACAGAACCTTCTAGTCTAAATGTTAATGAATTATTATTACCCGATAAACTGCTATATCCATTAGAAAAAATAGATTTAAAATTGATGATAGGAGACTTCTGACTTTTTGCAATTTTAATTCTGATACTGGCAATTTGTTCTTCAATATTCGAAACTAAAATTTTGGGGTGTTTTTTTAATGCGTTTTTTTTTGCAATTTCTACATTATCTGGTAATACAAAGTTGGTTTCTATATCTTTTAATTTGAAAGGTTTTATACCAACTAAACTCAAAAACATTTCACTACTAATTTTCAGTGCACCTTTTTTTGCTGTTAGATTTGCTTTTGCTGCAGCTAAAGCAGATTCAGACTGAGAAACATCAGTTCTAGTTACTTCACCTAATTGAAAACGATCACTAGTTTCTACAAATTGTCGTTCTAAAACAGCAACATTATTCGTACTTAACTCAACTAATTTTTGATCACGAAGCACATTCAAATAAGCGTTAATTGTTTGTAATAAAATATTTTGTTCTAATTCTACCAACCCAATTTTAGCAATTTCATAAAAAGCCTTTTCTAAAAGAACTTTGTTCTTTGAAAAGTTACCATCAAATAAATTATAACTACCTATAATAGAACTTGAATAATTATCACTTTGTGATGATTGGTTAATATCCAAAGTCTTAGAACCATTAATAGATGCTGAAAAATTAACTCCTAATGAAGACTCAGATATTGAAATTGATTTTTCGGATGATGCTAATTTTGTTCTTGAAAAAATCAATTGTTTATTAGAGGAATACGTTAACCTTAAAATTTCATCTAAGGTATCAGCACTTAAGCTAGAAAACACCAAGAAGTATGAGAGTATTAATAAAAAAACTGCATTAATTTTAAATTTTTTAAACATCGATTTAATTCTTTGATATTTATCCATGGAATGTTACTTCATATTATTCATGACTATTTTCAGAAAATAAACTCTTCATTTTTTGAGAAATTTTTTAACAGAGGTACATAAGCGTCAAATCCATGATTCCAATGAATCTGATTTTCTTTTTTTATCCCAATCCTGCATTCTCCTTTAAAACCATTTATGAATATAGCCACTAATCTTCCACCATTTTTTAATTGGTTTTTTATTTTTAATGGTATGGTTTGAACTCCACCTTGAATTATCAATGCGTCAACTTTTTCTTGATAATTTATACCTTCTGATAATTTACCTTCATAAACTATTGTATTATCAGCTGAGGCTTCAAGTAGTAGTTTTTGAGCACTTTTAAAAAAGAATTCCTCTTCCAAAGAAATAACTAATTCAGCCATTTCAGAAATGATCGCAGATGAGTATCCAAAACCACATCCTATATCTAAAATCAGATCATTAGAATTCACTTTTAAAAGTTCTAACATTTTAGCAAAAATTCTGGGCTCCAATAAATATCTATCTTCTCCTAAATGTATATTAGTTTCACAATATGCAATTGAAGAAGCACCATCAGGAACAAACTTTTCTCTGGCTACTCTAGAAAAAGCTTTCAAAATTGAATAGTTCGTAACATCAGCAGTTCTTATCTGGCAATCGACCATTTCACGTCTTGCTTGATCAAAATCATACATACAAACCTCAAAAACAAATTAATATTTATATATTGCATAAGTATTAAATAGTATCAATATCAGCTATTTGAAAAAATTATATATTTAAAAAAATGCTTAAAGATATTAAAAGTGAGTACTTGAATTTGTTTTTTCAAATGGTATTAATAGTCCCTATTATGGCGTGTTGGCAGAGTGGTGATGCAGCGGATTGCAAATCCGTTAACACGTGTTCGATTCACGTACACGCCTCCAAGCTATATCTATCATACATATTGTTCTTAGATAATCTTTAAAAAACATACTAAAGATCACCTATAAAGTTATTATTGTGGATTATTTTGTATGAAAAAGCTGATTTTGGTGTATCTGTTTGGATTATTAAAAAATAAACCACGGAATATGGTATATAGAAGTCACAATTCAAAATGAGAATATATATATACTCAGATAATAGTTATTTTTCCTAATACAAAAGGATCATAAATATTAGAATACTAAAGAATAAGATTTAAAAGAATAAATATATGAAATCTAACAACAAGAAATTTATAAATATAAAATTATTAAGTATCTAGAGTTATTTTTTTGAA
>ENA-OSEY01000037-OSEY01000037.1-marine-metagenome-genome-assembly--contig:-NODE-37-length-94550-cov-6.365395_pt1 | contig 94550 bp, 77 predicted proteins | sample MGYA00248465_ERZ534230 | MGnify/ENA primary metagenome ERZ534230 (study PRJEB26409, sample SAMN06344110) | marine metagenome | isolation source: Sea water from surface | place: Atlantic Ocean:Southern... | reverse complement strand
TCTTCAAGAGAACCTTGAGAAATTGCAGTCCTTGATATCAAGAAAAAAGTTAAAATAAATAACCTCATATATATATATTTACTTTCAATTTAGTTAAATATACAGTTATATGGAAGTAAAGGTTTCTATGTCTTATCTTGATGATGAGAAGTACAGCGTAAAAAATGTTTCTGGAAATGAGTTAGTTGTTGACATGTACGCTCGTGATGAGAAAGAAAATCTATCTCCGATGGAGCTTCTTCTTTCGGCAGTCACTACTTGTGCAGCAGTAGAAGTTGTGTCAATGATTAAGAAGAGGAGAAGAGACTTTAAAGATATCAAGGCTGAGACTTCAGGAGTGAGAGCCGATACACATCCGATGTACTATAAAAAAATTAATGTCAAGTATATAATTTACTCAAATGATTTAAAGGACAATGAGGCAGATAGATTTATTAGTCTAGCCTTAACTAAGTACTGTTCTGTAGGTTCCTCAATTAGAAAAGATACTGAGGTCAAGCATTCTTTTGAGATAGTCAGATAGACTTCTTAAGATTTTCTAGCTTAATAAGCGCATCATCTCTCTTCTTTCTTTCAATATCCACAACGTTTTGTGGAGCGTTATCAACAAAGTTTTTATTCGAAAGCTTCTTATCTACAGACTTTAGAAATCCTTCTAGATACTCAATTTGTTTTAGTGTGTCTTCCTTAGAGTCTTCAGATTTTTCTATTGCTAGACATAAAGTGTCTTTTCCAGAGATGAGGTTAGGATAGTTACCTGGAATTTCATTGATTACTTCTAGATTTTTAGTCTTAGAAAGCTTCTCAATTAGCTCTTTATACATACCATAGTCAAATTCTGACTTCTTATTTACAATAATCTCAACTACATCAATTTGTTTTATTTTATTGTCTGACTTAAGCTTCCTAAGTCCAGTGACTATCTCAAAAATTTTCTTAAAGTCATTATTGAGGCTATCATCAAACTTCTCTGGAGAAGGATAGTCGGATAACATTATGTAGCCTCTATCATCATCGATCTGATTCCATAGTTCTTCAGTTATGAATGGCATGAAAGGGTGTAGAGTCTTTAATATTTTATCTAGAACTGCTAATGTGCCTTTGTAAGTTTTATCTGATATAGAGTTATCCTTAATGATTTCTAAGTACCAGCTACAGAAATCATCCCATATGAATGTATATAAAGATAAAAGAGCATCTGATATCCTGTACTTCGAGAAGTGATCTTCAACCTCATTTAAAACTTCATTAAATCTTGAATTAATCCAGTCTGTGGCAAGAGATTGGTCCTTTCCCTCATCTGTTACCTCAAGTGTCTTTATAAGTCTGAACGCATTCCATAGCTTATTAGAGAAGTTTCTTCCCTGCTCACAGAGTTTCTCATCGAATAGGAGGTCATTTCCTGCCGGGGCGCTGAAAAGCATACCTGCCCTAACACCATCTGCACCGTACTTTTTCATAAGCTTTATTGGGTCTGGAGAGTTTCCTAGAGACTTTGACATCTTCCTCCTCTGCTTATCTCTAACGATACCTGTGAAGTATACATTCTTAAAAGGCATCTCATCTCTGTACTCATATCCTGCAACAATCATTCTCGCTACCCAGAAGAAAATGATCTCAGGGGCAGTGACTAGATCTGAGGTAGGGTAGTAGTAATTGATTTCTTCATTATCAGGGTCATTGATACCATCAAATACAGTAATTGGCCATAGCCAACTTGAGAACCAGGTGTCAAGTACATCTTCATCCTGAGTAAGTTTATCTTCTGTTATGTCTTTGTCAATACTTTTAGCTTTTTTTAGTGCCTCCTCTTTTGTCTCTGCCACAACAAATTCACCTGTTGGAAGGTAATAGGCTGGGATCTGGTGTCCCCACCAGAGTTGTCTAGATATACACCAGTCATTAATATTTTCCATCCAAGCCCTGTACATATTTTTTAGTTTTGATGGATGGAATTTGATGTTATCATTCATCACATTATCGAGAGCTGGTACTTTTACATCTTTCATACTTAAGAACCATTGCGTTGATATTTTAGGTTCTACCACTGCGTCAGTTCTCTCTGAAAAACCTACTTTATTCCTGTAGTTCTCAGCCTTCTCTAGCTGACCAATCTTATCGAGATCTTTTGCAATTTGTTTCCTTACCTTGAACCTGTCTTCTCCAACGTAAAGCTTTCCTTTCTCATTTACTCTTCCCTCGTCATCAAAGATATCTATAGACTGCAGTTTATGTTTTTCACCTAATTTGTAATCGTTCACATCGTGTGACGGTGTGACCTTAAGGCAACCTGTACCGAATTCCATGTCAACATAATCATCAAGTATAATTGGCACCTCTCTATCGACAAGTGGTACTATAGCCTTCTTCCCGTGTAGGTGCCTGAACCTCTCATCATTGGGATTGATGCAGACCGCGGTGTCACCCAAAAGAGTTTCTGGCCTGGTTGTAGCAATGGTTAGCGTATCATTGGTTCCAGACACTTTATACTTTATATAATAAAGCTGTGAGTCAACTTCTTTGTATATGACCTCATCATCTGCAAGAGCTGTTTTACCTTCTGGGTCCCAGTTTACCATTCGAATCCCTCTATATATATGCCCTTTCTCATAGAGATCAATAAATACCTTGATTACAGACTTTGATAAATCTTCATCCATAGTAAACTTTGTCCTCGACCAGTCACAGGACGCACCTAGCTTTTTGAGTTGTTCAAGAATAATTCCACCGTATTTCTCTTTCCACTCCCAGGCGTACTCAAGAAACTTTTCTCTTGAAAGCGATTCTTTCTCTATCCCTTTCTCTTTAAGCATTGCAACAACTTTCGCCTCAGTAGCAATCGATGCATGATCGGTCCCTGGAACCCAGCAAGCCTCTTTCCCTTGCATCCTCGCTCTCCTTGTCAGTATATCTTGTATAGAGTTATTTAGCATATGTCCCATGTGAAGAACTCCAGTGACATTAGGGGGAGGGATTACTATAGTAAAGGGCTCTTTATCATTATTTGGAAATGATGAAAAACACTCATCTTTGAGCCATTTTTCATACCATTTATCTTCAATTGATTGGGGATTATATTTTGAGTCCAGAGACATAAGCAAAATTAATAAGTCTATCCTGCTATTTTAAGCATAGCATCAATAAATTTATCTATGTCTTCTACTGTAGAGTAGAGGTTTGGCGACACTCTTAGACCTCTTATGCCACGGTCGTCGTCTATTGGAACTGTGAATATGTTATGCTCGTCAAATAGTCTGTCTGCCAGATCCCCCGGCTTAATATTTTTTATTCCTACGTTTGCTATTCCAAATGACTGACCTTCTCCTAGTGGTGTGTTTATAATTATATTTTTATGGTCCTTTAACACATCTGCCCATCTCATCTGTAAAAACTTTAGTCTTTTAGACTTATTTTTTTTGCCAATTTTAAGATTAAATTCCACTGCAGGTATTATTCCGTTCTGATCTGAACACGGCCTTGTACCAAGGTGCTCTAGTTTCATTATATTATCTTCCTCATACTGGGTGTCACCGTATAAAGGCCACAACTTCTCTACCATTCCTTTCCTAACATATAATAAGCCATTTCCAAGAGGAGCACCAAGCCATTTATGAAGGCTGGAAGCATAAAAGTCACAACCAATCTCTGAGATATCCATATCAACGTGAGAGAATGAGTGAGCACCATCAACAATTGTTAGTAGACCCATCTCCTTGGCTTTTGCACAGACTTCTTTAACCGGGAATACCTGACCATTTAGAAAGACCATGTGAGATATAAGCAGTACCTTGGTTTTATCATTTACTGCCCCAATTACTTTTTCTACAATTTCATTTTGGTCCTGAGGGTGGATTGGGACATCAACTACTCTTATCCTTGTTCCGTATCTCTTCTCTCTCATGTCTAGTGCCTGTATGATATTTGGATACTCTAGATTCGTTCTTAAAATTTCATCATTATCTCCAATTTTAAGTCCTTGTATTATTATGTTCATGGACTCAGTAGTATTTCTTGTCAGACAAATCTCTTCAGATGAAACACCTGAGTAGCCAGCAAGTGTCTCCCTAACTTTCTCTCTCATCTGAGTCTGCTTAGTTCTCATGTAGTATGAGGGAGATTCATTAATTTCTTCTACGTAGTTAATCCAGTAGTCTTTGACACTCTCTGGTGAGGGGCTAAAATAACCTGACTCAAGATTTATAAAGTCAACATTTTGTCTGTATAGTGAGGCTACGTCCCTCCAATAGGCTTCGTCCTTATTGGCTGAATCAAATGAAAAATTTTGAATTTTTTTCTGACTCATAGAAAATAAAGGAAACATACTTCCAAGTGCTAGTGACTTGTGGATAAAGTTTCTTCTCGAGTTTGCCATGAATGTAATTTAATAAAAAAAAAAGGCTAACATGAAGTTAGCCTTAATTTAAGTGTAGTTTAGTTAGTTAGTCTTTACCTAGTCTACTGTTGCAGGAAGTCTAGTTCCTGGAACATCTCCTGGACTTCCATGAGGAACTGTAGCACCAAAGGTGTTATTAATGGCATCAATAAATTTATTTGCCATTAAAGTATATCCTCTACCGTTTGGAAGTAATCCATCAACAGACCACATACCTGTTGGTGGTAAGAAACTGTACTCAACAACTGTTCCATCAATTGTTGCAGGCATTGTACCTGCCAGATTAGCAAAGAAACCATCGAAGTCAGCTACAGCGATTCTTCCGTCTCCGTAAGTAGCTACAGCCTGTTTGATCATTCCATTGAATGTTAATCTCTGCGTCTCAAGGTACGTTAACTCTGAACCAGTAAGAAAATACACATCTGGAAGTGGAGCAGATACTCCCCAGACTCCCATAGTAGGGTCACCCTCTACTACATTATTTCCTATAACAGTCGAAGCTAGAAGGTGAGCTATCTCACCATCTTTAGCCATTCTTGCTTGCTTGTATGGTTCAAGCATAGCTCTTTGTGCTGCAGTGATCTGGTTTGCTAAAACCATCCCATCCCAGTAAGGACCTAAATCAGTCAGATCAGCATCAAATACTAGCAATGCGTTTACACCAGCAGACCATGATAGTTTCCTCATCGCAGCCTCAGTTGATGTAATAAGACTCTGAGCAGCAAACCCGTCAACTGTCTGGTTATATGCACCGGCAAGCTGAGCAAGTTGTCCTAAAGTTGCAGCATCATCTGTTGCGTCAAGTGGAATTGAAGCAGTAGGATCTATTAGCTGAAAAAATGGAGAAGCAAGAACGTCTGGTACTGTTCCAACGACACCTTTCCATGTTGGGTTACCAGCTACCATAGCCTGTACTGCTTGTTCGAACTGAGGTCCAACAACTGTTGCAGCTGTAGGCTCAGGGAATACATTCTCATCACCTCCTCTTGCATAGTGCGCTAGGAAGTCATAAGCTCCAAGCCATGCCATGAAAAATGTTCCACCAGAACCAATCATCTGAGCCATAGAACTTACTGTACCACTAGATGCATCAAATCTCGCATAGTATGGATTTACAGGATAAGGTGCAGCATTAGGTACTAAAAACTGTCCCAAAGTCTGCTTACCAACAGCAAAGTTTTGTATAGCTGTCATATCTCCTTGGTAAGGGGTTCCAACTGATGCAAAATCACCTGGTGCCCTAGAGATACCTTGTGCTCCTGTACTTCTACTTACTGACAAGAACCATCTTCCTTCGTCGTCTGAAGTTCCAGGTATACCATCATCTCCAGCACCAAAATATCCATTTTCAGAGTTTATGTCAGGCTGAACAAATGTGCTAGAACCACCAGCTTTAGCTAGTTGAACAGCAATCATTCTACCTACTGAATACGGCTGTAGTCCACTGTGAAGTAGACCTCCGTCACCAAATCCAGCAGTATATGCACCACCGATTGAGACGAATTTTGAGAAATCTGCACTACCTGATTCTCCACTTGAGGAAGACATGTCAGGTGCAGGAAGTGCTTTGAACTCGGTCTGTTCCTGCTCGCAAGCAAAGAATGATACCGTAAGCACTAACGTTAAAAATATTGATTTAAACTTTATCATAATCTTCAATTTATTAGTTTAATAATTCGTCAAATGTTAGAGATACATAGTACAGCTTACCAATGAATGGTCCACCTGGCCTTGATCTGTAATCATTGTTTCCTATACCAATATGATTTCCACCAACCTTAAGTACTGTACTCATACTCTCAATTTTATAGCTCACCTGAGCATCTAATGCTCCGTGAGATGGAATATGCATATTAGCAAAAGTACTTTCATATAAGAAATCATCTTGGAATCTAAGACTTGCAGAGAATCCAAAGTTTTCAAATACCTCCCTGTTAGAGAATGTAAAAGAGTACATGTTCTCAGGAGTATTGAAGTAAGACAAGAAGTCACTATTTGGCTCTGAGTAATCTATCTCTTGTCTCTGGAAGTTGTAGTTACCAATTAACTTGTAACCAGATCCTATATCAAAAGTAAGACCTAGTCCAAATCCCCAAGTTTTAACTTCGTCAGTTGTATAGCTATCAACTGCAAATCCTGTACCTGGAGCAAGAGTCTGACCTCTATGCGTTGTAGGTAACTTAGAAACTAGGTTAACACCGCCTTCAAAATCAGTGTAGTCAGTCGTGAAGTAGTTAGCATCAACTAATACTTTTTCACCAATTACACCTTTATAACCAAATTCAAAAGCTGAAAGTCTTTCAGGTTTGATGTAGTTAGCGTAAGCTTCTTGAAGAAGTGCTGGATTACCGCCAGTTGGGTTACCAGTTGTCTCATCAAGAATTCCTCCAGACGCCAAATAGGCATTATATGAAGATCTTGTCCACGCACCACCTTCCATAATACCATACCTTTCGGCATTGTCTCTAGCTGTACCAAGTAGAATTGTTGATCCAGCTGGGAAGTAGATGTACTGACTCTGTGTGTCAGGATTTCTAAATCCGGTCTGGTAACTGAACCTTAAGTTATGCTTATCAGCAAATGTATAAACTGCAGCAACTCTTGGTGTAACTCTACCCTTGTAGTTTGAATTCTTATCGTATCTAGCAGAACCAATAAACTTGAATCCAGTAAATATTTCCTTATTTACTTGAAGGAATGATCCGAACTCATTAATACTGATTTTTTCTAATACACCATCTCCGTCAGGGTCTTGGTTATAAACCGTACCCTCACCGTCAAGCGTATAATTTCTAAAGTTAGCTCCAAATAATAACCAGTCAGCGATGTCGTAAGTAAAGTCTGCGTGTGTAAGAGTTGAGTTATCAACTAACTTAGCACCAGGAGTTGTTGGATCCTGGAAAGGACTTGACTTTATTGCATCTCTTACCTGATTGAAAGCTGTTGATCCAACCGCTGGTATTGGGCTGTCTGCAGCTAGTCTAGCTGTAGCATGAGCAGCAGCAACATTACCCGCAGGAGCACCAGTTACATATCCTTGGAGAGCAAGTAAATATGTTGTTAAGTAAGTCTGACCCCAACCGCCATCTGCCTGAGTACCGCTGAAAGCTTCGTTCATTGCAGCACCTAGGAAACCAATGTTGTACGTGTCTCCACCGTCAGTTGAAGATTGGTATACTTTAAATTTCATCTTATCACTTTCAAGACCAAAACTTATAAACTGCTGACTAAAGCCATCTAATTTATATTTTTGTGTCCCTGTGTATATCGTATTACCTCCACCTTTTCTGTAAAGTAATGAAGCCTCTAGGTTGTCATTAATTCTGTAGTTAATGCCAATGTCATACTTCATGTTACTTGCTTCGTTATCTTCCATTAAAGCTTCCTCAGGGAAACCAGTTCTTCTTAGATCAAGTACTTGGTCACCTGGAAGTCCACCAACCCAGCCAAAGCCAGATAGTGATAATGGTAGAGGAATAGGAATATCATCTCCGTGTAAGTTCAACCCGTTAAAGTTAGGCTGACCTCTCATGTCAAGATCTCCGAAAGCGTTTCCATCTATGTCAACATTTGTTGTGTAATCATTCGCAACCCAGTCATTTGCCATATCATATGCGAAGTTAACTTTGATTGCAAACTTGTCGTTAAAGGCTTTTGCGTACCTTATATTATACTTTGAGTATAGATTGTTATTGTTATCATCTGCGTGAGATGTGGTAAAACCTTGTGTTACCTGAACAGATAGTCCTTGATAATCAAAAGGGCTCTTACTCGTCATCAACATAGTTCCGTTAAATGCATTTGGCCCATAAAGAGCTGATGATGCACCAGGAATTAATTCAACACTCTCTAAATCTAGAGGGTTAATACCAACCAAGTTACCGGTAGGAAAGTTAAGGATAGGGGAAGATGTGTCCATTCCATCAACAAGCATCACGAACCTTGTATTAGCATCGGTTGCGTAACCTCTTGTGTTAATAGCTGGAAGGTTCAAGCTACCTCTACTAACTTTAACACCCTTCATGTGTTCAAGCTGATCCATGAAATCTGCAGTTGCAGATGCTTGGATATCTAAAAGGTCCATTTTCTCAATTGTAACAGGAGACTCGAGTATACTTTGCTCGACCCTTGAAGCTGAAACAACAACTTCACTACCGATCAGTACTGATTCGGATAGAGTTATGTTAAGATCAGAGACGTTAGAAGAGACTTCTACTTCCTGTGATTCATAACCTACAATTGAAAAGACTAAGGTTGCTGGTGTATCAGCAACATCTAAACTAAAGTTACCATCTCTATCTGAGATAGTACCTGCGATCTTACCTTTTACAAGTATATTCACACCTACCAATGAGCCACTCTCATCTGATACATTACCAGACACAGTAATACTCTGTGAAAAAGATTGGATTGATATAAAAGTGAATAAAGTAAAAAGGTAGACTAATTTCTTAGCAAAATTATTCATACACTTTATAAGTTTTGTTTAAAATTATAGTTAGTTAATCTAACAACAATAAGCGAAATTAATAAAATTTTAGCTTTAAGAGGTGATTATTCAGACTTATTTTTAATGTGTTCGATTAGCTTTTCACAGAGATTATTTGTCTCTTTTGACATAAATTCATCTCCTGTGGAATTTAATATGCTCTGACTTAATCCTCCCAAACAGTCGATATAGAATTTTTTCATGTCGTCAGTAGTCATCTCTTTCGTCCATAAATCAATTCTGAGAGTATTTTTTTTCTTGTCGTCCCATAATGATAAACTTATCGATTTACTTTCTTTAAGATCTTGACTTAGGCTGTCTTCTGCAACCCACTCAATTTTTTCAGGAATATTTTTCTCATCAAGGCTTACAATAAATTTAATTTCAGATTTCTTCATTTTCTATAATTTTTATCGTTTCAAGTTTATCTTTTCTAAGTTGATCACTAAGGTCGTCCAAATTCTTAAATTTTTGCTCATTTCTAATTCTTTTAATAAATGATATCTTCATCTCTTTTCCGTATAGCATTTCATTATAATCAAAAATGTTCATCTCGACTCTTCTTTCCTTACCCTCTACCGTTGGCCTTTTCCCAATATTTATCATCCCAATAAATTTTTTATCAGAGATTATTGCATAACCAGCGTAAACACCATCGGAAGGCAGGATTTTATCTTCATTATGAATTTTAATATTAGCTGTAGGAAAATCTAATTTTTTACCAATACCATCTCCTTTTATTACTTCTCCTTTGATAAAATATTTATATCCGAGCATCATGCTTACTTTTGACATATTACCTTTTAATATCTCCTTTCTTATTTCTGACGAACTTATTTTAAAGTTTTTGTTAATCTCTTTTTTCTTAACCTCCTCAATATCAAAGGCTAGATTCTTCCTTAAATTGTACAGGTAATTAAAGTTACCTTCTCTCTTGTAGCCGAAATGGTGATTGTATCCAATAATTAATTTATTGATTTGGAGTTTGTTTACTAATATGTCATTTACAAATTTTTCTGCAGTGACTTTTGAAAACTCTTTTGTAAACTCAATCAAGTAAATAACATCTACACCTAATTTCTCAATAGATTTAAATTTATCTTCGTTAGACTGTATATAATCAAAATGTTCATTTGGATATAAAACTTTTCTAGGATGAGGCCAGAAAGAGACAAGAATTGATTTTCCTTTATTTTTTGAGGCGTCAGTTACTAATTTTTCTATAATTTTTTGATGACCAAGGTGCACACCATCAAAATAACCAACAGTACATATATGATAGCTTGTGTTTACTAAAACTGAGCTGTCTTGAATTATTTTCAATCTTAATTAATTTTTTGTTCTAATTCTTCAATAGTATCAGCATTATCTACGCAAAAACTTCCAATTTTGGTTCTTCTAAGTTCTGATAGATAAGCTCCACACCCCAACTTTTCACCAAGATCTCTTGCAATAGATCTTATATAGGTTCCTTTCGAGCATGAAATGTAAAATTCTATTACAGGAGAAGAAAAATTTAATATTTTAAATTCATTAATTATTATCTCCTTTTCCTTGATAAGCACATTTTTTTCTTTCCTTGCAAGTTCATATGCTCTTTTTCCATCAACCTTGACTGCAGAATATTTTGGAGGTCTTTGTAATTGACTTCCAATAAAACTAGTTACAACTTGATTTACTTCATTTTCATTTATCCCTGAAATAGATTTATGATTTTCAATTTCAGTCTCTAGGTCGTGAGATGGAGTAGTGGCCCCAATAACAAATTTTCCAGTATATACTTTATCTAAATTTTGGAAATCGTTTATTTTTTTTGTGTGTTTACCAGTACATATAATTAAAAGCCCGCTAGCTAATGGATCCAAAGTACCTGCATGTCCAACTTTTTTACTACCAGTCATATTCCTAATTTTTTTTACTACATCGAATGACGTCCAGTCAAGTTTTTTATCAACTAGTAGGGTAAATCCATCGTTAAAATTTGTATTTGAATCAATCATATATAAATTGATTATTGACAGCAAATTAAATCATTTAATTTAGTAACAGATAAACATGAACAGATATTTAATAATAGTATTACTATTTCTTGCTACTCATGTATTTGCACAGCAGAAGAGTTATAATAAATCATATAAAAAGATTGATCTCTTTTCAAAATTTGATGAAAAACTAACTTTTGGCTTATCTGATAGTGAAATAAAATTATTTTTTAAAGATGCACTAAGGCTAAACAATTTAAATTTTGAGGAGGAAGGTTATCGTTACTTTCTCTCAGTATCTCATGGCTGGAAAAAAAATAAGAGTGAACCGTACAAAGTAAATAATTTTAAAGGTTTATTAATTGATGCTGAATCAAATGGTATTATTGCTGAGTTTAGTGTTTCTAAAACTAATGAAATAGATAAATCAATAAACGATATAATTAAAAATCTTTTAATACTCAATGAGAAACTAGGTGTAGAAAAGAAGTTTTTAGACATCTCAGATCATTTTAAAAAAATGGAAATGAAAATGTGGGATTCTTCAAGACCTGATTCTCATGCTCCCTCAAGTCTTCTCGCTGATCACACACATTTAAGGGGTGGGTTTATGTTTGGATATAAATATTCAACTTCCAGAAATAATAAAATATTTCAAGGTTCTGAAACAGTGACGAAAGAAATTATATTTTCGAATTACTCTAATGCTTTTAATTCCAGCACTTTTCATACACATACCTTAGAATTTATGTATGGTATTTCTGATGATTTGACAATTTTTTCAAAAATTGATTATATGGATAAAGAAATTGAATACTCTGATATTTTATCAAAAAAATCTAAATATTCATCAAGAGGCTTTAGCGATTTAAATATTCAATTTCTCTATAATTTTATAAATAAAAACTGGGTAAAATCTCATACCAACATAGGTGTTGATATACCTTTAGGAAATACTAATAATATGATGAGTCTTCCCTACAATATGCTTTTAGGTAAGGGTCATTTCAATTCAATACTTGGATTCACCTCATTCTTTCAATTCCCAATAATATCTGCCGGAATTCAACCTTTAATTAGATTTCCACTTAACAAAAACACCAGTGAATTCAGTTACGGTAAGAGTTACAACCTTTATTATTGGTTGTCTTTAAAACTTAATAAAGTTGTTAGTTTAAGTTATAGCCAAAGTTTTGTCGTTGAGAATTCAATTATTGGTGAAAATTCATTTTTGGTTAAAGAAAATAATATGAATTTTGACTTTCAAAATACTGGATACAAAATTTTTAACAACTCTTTAGGTATAAACCTTTCACCTAGAAAGGGATCATTTAAGAATTTTAGATTTGCAGCCGAATATTTTATACCTATTTACCAGTCTTTTAACGGATTTCAAAGTAGAGAATTAAATGATTTTGTTATAACTTTACAAATAAGTCCAGGAGGACATATGGGTCACTAATTATGAGATACATTTTTCTACTTTTTTTTGTTTTAGTTTCATGTGAAAGCCAAAATAATATTCATGAGCAAAACGTAAATCTTTTAAATGAAGTAATAACCCTTCACGATGAGCTTATGGTTGATATGAAAGAATTAAGATCTTTAAAAAGTCAACTTGAGGAAGCTGGTATAAATTCTGAAGATAAACTCTTAATTGATTTGGATAATGCTCGCTCATCGATGATGACATTTATGAAAGAATTTAGTGAAGAGTTTCCTTTCGATAAGTACCCAATGGATAAGGATGCTTACAAGGACATGGATAAAGCTGCACTCTCAACTGTTAATGGAAAGCTAATTGATCAGAAAAAAAGTATTGATTTAGTTTCTGAACTTTTTGAGATAAGTATGCTCAATGCAACTGACGCTGTCAAGAACTTATAGAATCTAGTTCCTCAAAAGAATAATTCATAATCCCAGAATCACATCCATTATAATTAAAATGCCACCACTCGTATTCGTACACAGTGAAATCATTTCTTTCCATGACTTTAATAAGCATATCTCTTATATCCCTCTGTTTCTTTGAACCCCCCATATAGTTCGGATATGCTCTTTCAGTAAACTCATCATACCCTGAAATCATAACAATACTTTCTCCTGTTTCAATGTCATATAAGCCGATATCTATGGCGCAACCTTTGTTATGAGATGATCCATTTTCTGGGTTTGCAACAAAATGTTTGAGATTTTCAGGAGTGCCCTCCCAAAACATTTTTGTCACAAACCAAGGTCTATATGCGTCATATATTATAATTCCATATCCTAACTCTTTTAAGTCATTTTTTGCTTCAATTAACCTATCTGCAGCACTCATATTAAAAAAAGCCCTCTCATTCTTATAAAATTTTGATCTCATAAAATTATTTGTAGATGCATATCTTATATCTAATTGAAACTCATCGTCTAGTTTTTTGAGGTCTACTAGTTTTTTATGGGAGTCTAGACTGTCTAGAATTGGTGGATTTGAATTTTTTGAAATTTCTCTAAGCTCACTTATCTCTTTAATTGGAATAATATAAAATGTATCATCTGAATTATTTGATCCAAAATAAATCCCAATAGATCCTACTAATAAACAGTAAGCAGAAAAGTAAATCAACTTACTTTCTTTTACTATTTTAAGCATCATCTTACATGCAAAAACTCCACTAAATAAAGCAGAGATAAAACCAAATACATATGAGGACTCAAATAAAATTAAATTTGATGTTTCCGAAATTTCTGTAAATCCCTTAATAGATTTTAATATCAGAATTCCAAAAATAGGAACAAGTACCATTAGGAAAGAAAACTTTGTTGCTTTCTCTCTGTTTACATTTAAAAGTAAAGCCATTGAAATTGTAGATCCTGACCTTGAAATTCCTGGAAGTATGGCTAGAGCCTGAGCTAAGCCTATAGCTATTGCATCGGTATAGGAAATATTTTTTTTGGAATCATCCTTTTTGAAGTATGTAAAAAATAATAAAGCAGCGGTAATCAGTAACATAGAGCCAACTAAAACAATATTACCTGTAAAAAAAGACTCAACCTCCTTCTCAAATAATACTCCAACCACTCCCACTGGCACACTTGATATCAATATTTTTAGAATAAAATCTAACTGCTTTTTTTTAAATTGAATGAGACCTTTTATAATTTCATTAATATCCTTTCTAAAAACATATATTATGCTAATTGCTGTTGCTATGTGTACAACTACAGTAAACATTAAATTTTCAGAAGGATTTGTTTTTAAAATATAAGACGCAATTTCAAGATGACCACTACTACTTATCGGAAGAAACTCAGTTAGTCCTTGAACTATCCCGAGAATTATAGCTTCGTACCATTCCATGTTTTATTTTCCTTTGTGAAAAATTGCAAAAAATTGAAAGACAAAACCAAATAATACTACCAATGGCCCAAGTGTTAATCCCAGAAATCCATAGCCATATTCTTCACCATCTACTGACATAATTACAAAACCCGTCACTATTATGACTATCCCGATAATCATGAGTTTATAATTTTTACTATTGAAAGGCATCTTCGGGTTTTCCATTATCTAATCGTATAGTTCATCTAATGTAGAATTTAAGTATTTACTTACAGCAGAGTAAGTACTTAAAATTACCATTATTATTCCTGTAAAAATAAGAGATATAAAAATAACACCTAATTGTTCAAGACTTATTACTAGTTCAAGATTACTTATTCTTCTATCAGCTATTTCTATAATTACATATAACATTCCTGAAGAGATAATTCCTGCTATGAAGCCATACATCATCCCTCTTAATATAAATGGTCTAAGTATATAGTTTGCTGTTGCACCAACTAGTTGCATACTTCTAATTAAGAACCTTTGGGAAAATAAAGCAATTCTTAGGGTATTATTAATTAGAATAACTGATATAATAAGAAGTATTAAGAATAAACCTATAAAAACAAAGCTAATGTTAGCCACATTTTTATTGATGTTATCTATCAGTTCCTTAGAGTATTCAACTTGATAGACTCCCGGTATTTTAAGTATATCGGATTCAATAATATTTAGTCTTTCTAAGTCAAAGTAATCAGAATTAATTTTTAAAATTATAAGGTCTCTGAGTGGATTGTTACCAAGAAAATCAACAAAATCTTCACCAATCTCCGACTCAAAATTTTTTGCAGCCTCTTCACTTGAAACATAATTTAGTGTTGATTCTGTATTTGTTAGGGAGTATTCCTTTGTGTAAAGGGTCCTTTTTATCTGTTCAATTTGAGAAGGTGAAATTTTTTTATTGAGATAAATATTTATCTCGGTATTGCTTTCAAGATAATTTTTGACATTGAAAGAGCTTAATAGAAAAAAACTGAATAAGCCTAGTAGTAGGAGAGAGAGAGTTACGCTAAATATTACACTTATGAAAGGAAAATTCCCAAATGTTTTCTTTGCTATTTTCTTTCTCTCCTTATACATTTTTATGTGACAAGTAGTGGAGCAATTACTAGGGCAACTACAGAAATTAATTTTAGTAGAATGTTTAGTGATGGACCTGAAGTGTCTTTAAAAGGATCACCCACAGTATCACCAACAACAGCAGCTTTGTGAGCTTCTGTTCCCTTATTTCCTGCTTCCTCTATCATTTTTTTTGCATTATCCCATGCTCCTCCAGCATTAGACTGGAAGATAGCCATTAACACACCCGAAGAAGTTACTCCAGCAAGAAGACCTCCTAACATTTCTGGTCCTCCTCCAAACCCAATTGCTACAGGAACAAGAATTGCCATTAAACCGGGTAATATCATTTCCCTAAGTGCTGCCTGTGTTGATATCTCAACGCATTTACTATATTCCGCAACACCGTCGGCTTCATTAAAAATTTTCATGTCAGCTTTTGATGCTTTAGTAAGGTCTGAGTCATATTTTCTCATAACCTTCAGAGCTGCTTTTAATTTTGGAAGCTCTTTAAATTGCCTCCTTACTTCTTCAATCATACTCATCGCAGCTTTACCTACTGCATTCATAGATAGAGCAGAAAAAACAAAAGGAAGCATCGCTCCTATGAGTAAACCAGTCATAACTGTTGGATTAGATATATCTATTGAAGTAATCTGAGCTGTTTGCATGAAAGCCGCAAAAAGTGCTAATGCTGTCAGAGCTGCTGAAGCAATCGCAAAACCTTTACCTATTGCCGCGGTTGTGTTACCAACTGCGTCAAGCTTATCTGTCCTCTCTCTTACCTCTGGAGGGAGTTCTGCCATCTCAGCGATACCTCCAGCATTATCCGATATCGGCCCATATGCATCAACAGCAAGCTGAATTCCAGTGTTTGCTAACATTCCAACAGCTGCTATTGCAATACCATATAAGCCAGCAAAATTGAAAGAGATAAGTATTGCAGCACATATTAAAAGTATTGGAATGGCTGTTGACATCATACCAACCCCAAGCCCAGAAATTATTGTTGTAGCAGCACCAGTATCAGATTGTTTAACAATAGACTTTACAGGACTAGTTCCGGTTGCTGTGTAGTACTCAGTGACTTTACCTACACCTAGACCAGCTAATAAACCAGCTATGGTTGCGTAGAAGACTCCAATCGAAGAGTATTCTTTACCATTGAAGCTCCACGATTCAGGTAAGAAGAAATCAATGAGGAAGTATGTTGCCACAATCATCAATCCTGCGGAAACAAATTCACCAGTATTCAATGCTGCGTGTGGACTACCACCTTCTTTAACCCTAACAAAAAATGTTCCAATTATTGACATTATAATACCTGTAGATGCTATAAAAAGCGGAAGTAAGATAGCATTTGTCTGACCACCAGAAAATTCTTGTAAACCAACGAATGCTGCACCAAGAACCATAGCACCAATTATTGAGCCTACAAAGGACTCAAATAAATCTGCTCCCATACCGGCCACATCACCAACATTATCTCCCACGTTATCTGCAATGGTTGCTGGGTTAAGAGGATGATCTTCTGGTATGCCAGCTTCAACCTTACCAACAAGGTCAGCACCTACATCGGCAGCTTTTGTGTAAATTCCACCACCAACTCTAGCAAATAGAGCTATTGATGAGGCACCTAAAGAAAATCCTGAAATTACTTTTATGACAGTATCTATATCTTGGAATATGTCTTGATAAATAAGAAAAAGGGACCCTAGTCCAAGTACACCTAGCCCAACAACACCAAGTCCCATAACTGCTCCACCTGAAAATGCAATTTCAAGTGCCTTGCCCAAAGAATGTTGAGCTGCGTTGGTAGTTCTAACATTTGCCTTTGTTGCTACTTTCATTCCAATGAAACCAGCAAGTCCAGAACATAACGCACCTACCACAAAAGAAACACCTACTAAGTAGCTTGTTCCCTCGCTAACACCCTTAAAACCTAGGAGTATTGCTGTTAGGATTACAAAAACTGATAATATTTTATATTCTGCTCTAAGGAATGCCATTGCTCCGTCAGCAATATTTTTTGCAATCCTACCCATTTTCTCAGAACCTACTTCTTTAGAAGCAACCCAATTATTTTTTAAGTATACAAACAGAAGTGCTAGTATACCTGCACTCGGTATGAAATATAGTATGTTGTCCATAGTTGTTAATTTAATTTACCGCAAATATAGCATCAAATATTTAGCTACAGTATTCTTCGAATACGTTTTTAAGATGGTCAGCTATCATACTTGCATCTCTACCCTCAATGTGGTGTCTTTCTACAAAATGAATTAGACTTCCATTATTAAAAATTGCAACTGCAGGTGAACTCGGAGGATATGGTAAGCAAAGCTCTCGTACTTTCTCAACAGCTTCAAAGTCAACACCAGCAAATACAGTTAATAACTTGTCTGGATTTTTTTCTGATATTTTTAGAGCGTGCTTAACGCCAGGTCTTGCAGCACCTGCTGCACAGCCGCATACGGAGTTTATCAGAACTAAACTTATTCCTGAATCCTTATTCAGTTCATTTGTTACAGCATCTGCATCTTTCATTTCTTTAAATCCAACTGAGGTTAACTCCTCAGCCATAGGTCTTGTTAATTCTTCAGGGTACATTTTTCTAATATTTAAATTTTAAATTACATAAATCCTAATTCAAGTTTGGCCTCTTCAGACATTAGATCAGAAGTATATGGAGGGTCAAATGTGATCTCCACATCTACGTCATTAATTTCTTTAATCATTTCTATTCTATTCTTAACATCACTAGGTATTGATTCTGCAGCAGGGCACGATGGGGATGTGAGTGTCATAAGGACATGAACATCCTTATTATCTTTAATATCAATCTCATATATTAATCCTAGTTCATAGACATCGACAGGAATTTCTGGATCATAAACTGTCTTTATAGCTCTGATGATTTTATCATTTAACTCAGCCTTCTCCTTTTTATCCATTTTCAATACTGTTTAATGCTATCAATTTAAACTTATTTTCCATTGCCTCTAACCCATTTGACCTTTGAGTTCCAATAAATCTGCAAAGTCCCGTGTCATTGATGAAAAAAAGTTTTGATTCTAAAATTTCCTTTGGTGTTCTGTTATTAAATATATGGATTAGAAGACTCAAAAGACCCTTTGTAATTGCTGTGTTGCTGTCACCAAAAAAAGTTAGTTTTTCGTTATCATAGAAGTGTTTTAACCACACTTTAGATTGACATCCTTTAATTATATTTTCTTCAACTCTATATTTATCATCAAGAGGTTTTAATCCTTCTCCGAGTTCCATAAGGTAGTTTAGTGTCATTTCAATATCATCATCAAGAATATCAAAATTTTCAATTATCTCTCTCTGAATTTTGTCTGTGATCACTTGTTTATAATTCTTTTTAATTCTTCAATAAAGTAGTCAATTTCTTCATACGTGTTGTACATGGCTAAAGATACTCTTGCCGTTCCATCTAATTTCATTTTTTCCATTAGCGGTTGGGTACAATGATGTCCAGTTCTTATAGCTATCCCTTTAGCATCAAGGAATAACCCTAAATCATAATAATGGAAACCATCAACATGGAAAGAGAAAATTCCTATTTTCTTTTTAGATGTCCCAACAAGATTTACTCTATCAATCTTTACAAGCTTTTCATGAGCGTAGTCTCTTATACTATTCTCGTATTCATATATTTTATTTCTACCTATTTTTTTGATGTATTCAATTGCTTTTTTGAAGCCAACTACATCCCCGATATTTGGAGTGCCTGCCTCAAACTTATAAGGTAATTCATTGTAAGTTGTTGAATCGAAAGAGACGTCTTTGATCATTTCACCCCCTCCCATGTAAGGTGGCATTTTATCAAGTATTTCTTCTTTACCATATAGAATTCCAACACCTGTGGGGCCATACATTTTATGAGCTGAAAATACAAAAAAATCACAGTTGATATCTTTAACATCAACATTTTTATGAGAGGTTGCTTGAGCTCCATCTATCATAACAACAGCACCAGCATCTTTTGAAATTTTAGTAATTTCTTTAACAGGATTTATTGTTCCAAGAGTATTTGAAATATAAACTATCGAAACAAATTTGGTTTTGTTGTTAATTAAATTTTTGAACTGGTTGATATCTAATTCGCCATTACCGGAAACTTTTACAGTTCTAATTTTAAGCTCTTTTTCTTTTGCAATCATTTGCCAAGGAACAATATTGGAATGGTGTTCCATCTCTGAAATTATAATCTCATCACCTTTTTTTAGGAAATGTTTACAGTAAGATGAAGCGACAAGATTAATTCCTTCAGTTGCACCTCTCGTAAAAACAATTTCACTTGTTGAATTTGCATTAATGAAATTTCTTGCTATCTCCCTAGTTTCCTCAAACTCTTCAGTTGCTTTCTCAGCTAAGTGATGCACACCTCTGTGAATATTTGAGTTAATATTTTTGTAGTAGTCAGATAATGCATCTATTACAGTGTTGGGCTTTTGTGTAGTCGCAGCATTATCAAAATAGACTAAATCATTGTTATTAACTTTTCTTTCTAAGATAGGAAAATCATTTCTGATGTCTGATACAGGAAAGTTACTCATCATTAAACTTTTCAAGTTGTTTTTTAATTAACTCAGTGAATAAAGACTTCATTTTCTCATCTGTAATTTTTTCAATTATTTCAGAGCTAAATGCAGAAAGAAGAAGACTTATTGAATCTTTTCTTGAAATACCTCTAGACATAAGATAAAAAATTGCATCATCATCCATTTGTCCAACTGTACATCCGTGGGAACACTTCACATCATCAGCCCAGATTTCAAGCTGAGGTTTTGTATTAACTTTTGATTTGTCCGAAAGTATAATGTTGTTATTTGATTGAAATGCATTTGTTTTTTGTGCCTTTTTTCTGACAAATATCTTACCATTAAAAACTCCATTTGATCTTCCACCCATAATTCCCTTATAATGTTCATTACTAAGTGAATTTTCATCTACATGATCAACACTGGTATGATTATCAATGAGAGATTTATCACTCATCGCATAGAAACCATACATATTGGTGTAGCAAGACTTATCATGAAGACATATATTTAAGTTGTTTCTGACAATTGACCCTGAAAAACTCACAGTAAAAAAGTTTGATACACTGTCTCTTTTCTGAAATACGTTGATACTATTGTAATGATAATTTTCTTTAAAGTCTTGAGTGGAATAATAATTAAGTTTAGAATTTTCAGCTTGGTATATCTCGGTTACTGAGGATGAAAAATTCTCATCACTTTTTAAATTAATGAAACGTTCAAAAATAGATATTTCAGATCCTTTATCACAAAAAATCATTTTTCTATAATTATTAACATCATAATTTTCATTGATATTAATGATAGTAATGTGCTCTTTGAGGACTGTATTACTATCTACTGAAATAGTTAAACAATCTTCGTGGATGATTGAATTCAACGAGCTAAAAAAATCTGATTTAGAGTCATCATGTTTTTGATACATGTTCTCAAAAGTGTCTTTCTCTTCTCTCTCAAGTTCTGAATATTTTTTAATCTTAACTTTAGGGGGAATATTTGAAAGCTCACTCTTAAAATATCCGTCAACCGAAATAAGATAAAATTTAGAGTTAACAAATTTTGCAACCTCTTCATAAGATTTTTGACTGATTTGATCTTTATTTTCTTTCAGTAGATCAAATTTCTTTTCTACGTTTTTGAGAAGTGGGGTATACTTATATTCCTCTTTCTGAAGTGAATAAGTGAGATCTAAGGAATCCAGAATATCTGTCTTCTTATTTTTTAGATTGATGTCCTCTTCTTTACTTACCAGTTTTTTTAAATCTTTTGTAATATTCATTTTTGAATTTTAGTTTCCTGGCTTGATCCAGTCGTATCCTTTTTCTTCCAACTCAAGTGCAAGATTTTTATCACCTGACTTAACAATTTTTCCGTCCATTAGTACGTGGACAAAGTCAGGAACAATATAATCAAGTAATCTTTGATAGTGTGTTACTACTACTGTAGCATTTTCCTTCGATTTTAGAGCATTTACTCCGTTGGATACTATCTTCAACGCATCTATATCTAATCCAGAATCTGTTTCATCAAGAATTGATAACTTAGGATTGAGCATGGCCATTTGAAAAATTTCATTTCGTTTTTTTTCACCTCCTGAAAAACCATCATTGATTGATCTGCTGAGTAGGTCTTGTCTTATATTCACAAGTTTCATCTTTTCCTTCATTAACTTGAGAAATGCAACGGCATCTAAAGGTTTTTCTCCTTTTGATTCTCTAATCTGATTGACTGCAGTTTTCATGAAGTTTGTTGTAGATACACCAGGAATTTCAACAGGGTATTGAAAAGCTAAAAATATCCCTTCTCTTGCCCTTTCCTCAGGCCCAAGCTCTCCTAGATCAGTTCCCTGGAAATTAATTTCACCGTCAGTCACATCATAATCTTCTCTACCTGCTATGACCGATGCCAGAGTGCTTTTCCCAGATCCGTTTGGACCCATGATTGCATGAACTTCGCCACTTTTGACTTCAAGATTTAAACCTTTTAAAATTTTAGTGTCTTCAACTGACGCGTGTAAGTTTTTAATTTTTAACATGTTGTTTATTTAAAGTTTATCCTACACTTCCTTCAAGTGTGAGAGAAAGTAATTTTTGAGCTTCAACTGAAAACTCCATTGGTAGTTGTTTTAATACATCTTTTGCATAACCGTTTACTATTAGGGCAATAGCATTCTCTTCATCCATTCCTCTTTGGAGACAGTAAAAAATTTGATCCTCTCCAATTTTTGATGTAGTCGCCTCATGCTCTACCATTGAGGATTTATTGTCAATATCAATGTAAGGAAATGTATGGGCTCCACATTTATTTCCAAGAAGAAGAGAGTCACATTGAGAAAAATTTCTTGAGTTAGATGCTCTATTCATAACTTTAACTTGACCTCTGTAACTGTTTTGAGAGTTTCCAGCAGATATACCTTTTGAGATGATTTTTGACTTGGTATTTTTACCAATATGCACCATTTTAGTTCCTGTATCAGCTTGCTGGTAGTTATTTGTTACTGCAACTGAATAAAACTCACCTATTGAATTGTTTCCTTTTAATACACATGATGGGTATTTCCATGTAATGGCTGAACCAGTTTCTACTTGGGTCCAGCTAATTTTTGAGTTGTCGCCTGAACATATACCTCTTTTTGTTACAAAATTGTAAATACCACCTTTGCCATCCTTATCTCCTGGGTACCAATTTTGTACAGTAGAATATTTTACCTCGGCATTACTTGCTGCAAAAATCTCAACAACTGCTGCATGTAACTGGTTTTCATCTCTCATTGGAGCAGTGCACCCCTCAAGATAACTCACGTATGAACTTTCATCAGCAATAATAAGGGTTCTTTCAAACTGACCAGTATTGGAGGCATTAATCCTAAAATATGTTGATAACTCCATAGGACATCTTACACCTTTAGGTATATAACAAAAAGATCCATCAGAAAAGACTGCAGAATTTAGAGCAGCAAAATAATTATCCTTTGAAGGTATTACTGTACCAAGATATTTTTTCACTAAGTCGGGATGTTCCTTAACCGCCTCAGAGAAGGAACAGAATATTATCCCAAGTTCACTTAATTTATCTTTAAATGTTGTTCCAATAGAGACTGAATCAATTACAGCATCAACTGCAACACCGCTCAACCTTTTTTGCTCTTGAAGAGAAATTCCTAGTTTTTCAAAAGTTTTAATTAACTCTGGATCAACTTCGTCCATTGATTTAAGTTCTTTCTTCTTTTTAGGTGCAGAATAGTAAGATATTGACTGAAGGTCAATTTCAGGAATTTTTAAATTAGCCCAGTTTGGCATTTTCATTTTCTTGAAAGTTTCGAACGCATCTAACCTCCATTCAAGTAGCCAGTTTGGTTCTTCTTTCTTTTTGGATATTAATCTTACAATATCTTCATTAAGACCATTAGGAGCCTGATCTACTTCGAAATCTACTGACCATCCATGTTCGTATTCTTTGGAGGTAAAATCCTTTAAAATTTTGTCGTCTTTACTCATAAGTCTTTCTAAGCGCAAATTTAACTAACAAAAACTACTTTAGCTAAGAAAATGGCTAAAACGCTCAATTTAACGCTAAACCATCTAAAATTGTTTCCTCAAACGACATGAATGTTTCTGTCCTGGTGATGCCCTTAACTTTATGTACTGTGTCAAGGAAATTTCTGAAATGAGAAGTGTCTTTACATATTATCTTTATAAATATGGTGTATTGTCCCGTAATAGCATGTATTTCAACAATTTCAGGGATTTTTTTTAAAGATTTTACCGTCTCTTTATATAAAAAACTTTTTTCTAGATAAATACCCATATAACTTGATATGTTATAACCTAATTTATCATAGTCTATATCAAGTTTTGTTCCTCTCACTACCCCCATTTTTTCAAGTTTTCTCATTCTCACGTGAACTGTTCCGCCTGATACAAATACTTTTTTTGCTACTTCAGTGTATGGCATTTTAGCATTTTTTGAGAGAACATTAAGAATTTTCAGGTCGATATTATCAATTTGGTAATTAGAGCTCATTTTTGGGATGTTATTTTAATAAATTTTTATAAATATGATTAAATATTAAATTATTTTAAAAACTTTCCAAGTTATACGGAGATAATTAAAAAAAACATGTAATTCAACGCGAATTTTAATAGATTGATCTATCATTTTTGGGTTAATGTTGTTTACCAGGGGACGTCTTTTTTAGATTTCCCCTTTCTTTTTTTTATCATTTATTTCTTAGATTTAATCAACTAACAACACTACATAAAATACTAATGGAGAAAATTTGGTTAAAAAATTATCCTTCTGGTGTTGAACCAAACGCCGAAGTGAAAAAATTTAAATCTCTTGTGGAATTTTTAGAAAATGGTTTTCAAAAATTTCCTGATAAAGTTGCATATGAGAATATGGGTAAACAAATCACATTTAAAGAACTTGATGAGTTAACAAAAGTCTTTTCAAATTATTTGATTCATGAATTAAAGTTAGAAAAAGGTGATAGGTTGGCAATTCAGTCACCTAATCTCCTCCAATATCCAGTAGTTTTATTCGGTGCTTTAAGGTCTGGATTAGTTGTGGTAAATACAAATCCGTTGTATACGCCTGATGAGATGTTACATCAGTTCAAAGATTCAGGTTGTAAAGCTATTTTTATTCTATCAAATTTTGCATCCAACTTAGAAAAAATTATTGACCAGACTTCAATTAAACATGTAATTATATCTGATCTTGGAGATATGTTGGGTGGTCTTAAGGGTTTGGTTGTAAACTTTGCTGTGAAGTATATTAAGAAAATGGTTCCAAGTTACAATTTGCCATCTGCCGTAAAGTTTAAAGATGTATTATCCTCTGGAAAAAAATACGACTTTAAGAGAATAGATATACTTTCAACAGACATAGCATTCTTGCAATACACAGGTGGTACTACAGGTGTTTCAAAGGGTGCAATGTTATCTCACCGAAATGTAGTTTCAAATGTTATGCAGGTTTCTGCTTACATGGATATCTTGCTTAGAGATGGAGAAGAAATTGTTATTACTGCACTTCCTTTGTATCATATTTTTGCCCTGGTGTGTAATTCCTTTGTCATGTTTAATTATGGTGCAAGAAATATTCTTATTACAAATCCAAGAGATATGAAAAACTTTGTAAAAGAAATTTCCAACAAAAAGTTTTCAATTATTACTGGTGTGAATACACTGTTTAATGGATTATTAAATAATTCAAATTTTGTAGATATTGACTTTTCAAATTTAAAAGTTGCGTTTGGAGGAGGTATGGCAGTCCAAGATTCCGTTGCACATAAGTGGGAAGAAATTACGGGATGTCCCCTTGTAGAGGGTTACGGTTTAACTGAGACGTCACCTGTTGTAACAATCAATCCTTTGGATGGAACTAATAAGATAGGAACAATCGGATTACCAATTCCTGATACAGATATTAAATTAATTGATGATAAGGGAAAGGAAGTTTTGGTTGGAGATAGGGGAGAGCTTTGTGTTAAAGGACCTCAGGTCATGGAGGGTTATTGGGAAAGGAAGAAAGAAACAGAGGAGGTACTTAAAGCTAATTGGCTTCATACCGGTGATATTGCTGTTATTGATAATGATGGTTTCCTTAAGATTGTTGATAGAAAAAAAGAAATGGTTCTAGTTTCTGGATTTAATGTTTTTCCAAATGAAGTCGAAAATGTTATTTCGTCTCACCCAAAAGTTTTGGAAGTTGGTGTTATTGGAGTATCGGATGAAAAAACAACTGAAGCAGTAAAAGCTGTGATTGTTAAAAAAGATGAGTCTTTAACAGCAGAAGAAATAAAAAAATATTGTAAAGAAAAGTTAACAAATTATAAGTGTCCAAAACACATAGGATTTGCCCAAGAATTACCAAAATCTAATGTCGGTAAAATTCTGAGAAGGATAATTAAGGAGAATGATCTAAAATCTTCTTACTAGACTCTATTTAGATTAATTCTAAATTAATATATATACTGATAATTTTTTGAAGTTTATACTTCCGATATTACATTTGTCACGACTAAAACATTTGTGCTTAAATGCTAACAAGATTAACTAAAAATTTGACTTTTATTAGTCGTATTTTTTCCCAAAATTTTGGCATATTATTTCTGTCTCTAATTTTATCTAATTTCCACCAAATATCAGCTCAAGAAGAACAGCAAGAGACATTTGACCAGAATATAGTGAACAGTGGCGAGTCATTGTTTAAAGGCAATTGTACTGTCTGCCATGCTATCAATGAAGTAGTTATAGGACCAGCATTAAGAGATGTACATGAAAGACAATCTGAAGAGTGGATTTATGCATTCATTAAGAACTCACAGAAAGTAATAAAAAGTGGCGACGAATATGCCGTTGATTTATACAACCAGTACAATCAAACATTGATGACTTCTTTTGATTTTTCTGACGATGAATTAAACTCAATTTTAACTTACATTAAAAGTGAATCAGCAAAAGAGATTCAGGTTGCTGTTGTTGATAATGTCGTTGATGGTGGGGAGGTCTCCTCTTCATCAATATCATCAGATAATTTTTACCTTTCCCTTGGACTTAATATTGTCTTACTACTTGTCCTAATTTTTATCCTACTAAGGTTTACAAACCTTTCAAAAAAATATGTAATACTTAAGGACAATCAGAATAAAGGAAAACTATTAGATGATGACGATAAGGAGATTGTAGATAGCGGTTTCAAGATTAAGGAATTTATTAAAAGTAATAAAGTAGTTGGTATAGCATCTTTTGTATTTATAGCTGTTTTTGTAAAATCGTGTATCGATGGATTGTATACTATTGGAATACAGCAAAACTATCAACCTACTCAACCTATTGCCTTCTCTCACAAAATACATGCTGGTCAGTATGAAATAGATTGTAATTATTGTCATACAGGTGTAAATATCTCAAAATCAGCAAATATACCTGCTGTTAACATTTGTATGAACTGTCACGGAGTTATTAACACAGATAAGCCAGAGATTCAAAAAATCTTAACTGCTTACGAAGAAAATAGACCAATTGAATGGGTAAGGGTACACAACTTACCTGATCTAGCATATTTTAATCATTCTCAGCATGTAGCTGTAGGTGGAATTGAGTGTAATACCTGTCATGGTCCAATTGAAGAGATGGATGTTGTGTATCAATACTCTGAGCTTACTATGGGCTGGTGTATAAATTGTCACAGAGAATCTGAAATAAATTCAAAAGGAAATGATTATTATGATAAATTAGTTGAACTTCACAAAAGTTCTTCTAAGGAACCTTTAAAAGTTGAAGACATTGGTGGGCTTGAATGCTCAAAATGCCATTATTAATTATGAGTGAAGGAAAGAAAACATATTGGAAAGGGATTGAACAACTAAAGAATGATCCTGCATTTGTCAAGAATGCTCAAAATGAATTCCCGGAATTCTTGCCAATTCAAGGTTCTTCGGATAATTCAAGGAGAGATTTCTTAAAGATGATGGGATTTGGTCTGGCTGCTGTGTCTGCTGCCGCGTGTGAAGCACCAGTGAAGTACGCTATTCCTTATGTTGATAAACCAGTTGATGTTGACGCATCACTTCCAAATTATTATGCCTCAACATATTCTATGGGAAGTGACTATTGTAGTGTTCTTGTAAAGACTAGAGAAGGTAGACCAATAAAGTTAGATGGAAATAAATATTCTAAGGTAAGTGCCGGATGTACCTCATCTCAGGTAGAATCCTCAGTTCTTACTTTATACGACAGACAGAGATTGAAATACCCTTTACTTAATAACAAAGAATCTAATTGGAGAGCAGTTGATAATTTTGTTAAAGATGAATTATCAAAAAAAGGTTCTAAAAAAATATATGTAGTTAGTCATTCGATCAACAGTCCATCAACTCTTGATGTAATTGATAAGTTCAGTAATAAATTTGATGTTGCTCATGTAGAGTACGATACCTCGTCCTATTCTGGAATGCTTGATGCAAATGAAGAATCATTTGGGATACGCAAGCTCCCATATTATGATTTTTCTAAAGCAAAAACAGTTGTCTCATTTGGTTATGATTTTCTTGGAAGTTCATTTAATCACAATCTATTTAATAAACAGTTTACAACTCAGAGAGTTGTAAATAGAGACAATAGAGAAATGTCCAGACTCTACACTTTTGAGTCAAACTTAACTCTTACAGGGGCAAATTCAGATCATAGAATTCCAATAAAGACCTCTCATTCGAAAATTTATATTGCTGAACTTTGGAACATATTAAATTCAAAAATTGGCTCTAGTAGAGATTATATAAATTATAATAAATCTAAAAAATCAATTATTAATCTTGATATGTTAAATAAGGCCGCAGAGGACCTTATAAAAAATCTTGGTTCATCATTAGTAATATCTAGCTCAAATGATAAGTCTATTCAGTCTATTGTAATCATGATTAATGAGTTACTTAGAAGTTATGGTAAAACTATAGATCTTAATAAATGTTACAACATTAGAAAAGGAGATGACAATAAAATGGTTCAATTTGTTTCTGATCTAGAGAAGAAATCTGTACATGGTGTAATATTCCTGAATTCTAATCCTGTATATGACCATTATCTATCATCAAGGATTAGAAAGGGTTTAGACAGTGTACCATTAAAAATATCAACGTCTGACAGAATTGATGAAACTTCAGTTTTATGTGATGTTATTGCTCCAGATTCCCATTTTCTCGAATCATGGAATGATTATGAACCAATCGATAATCATTTTAGTTTTGGTCAACCGACCATCAGAAGAATTTTTGATACGAGACAGTCTCAGGATACTTTTTTGAAATGGATAGATTATAAGGAAAATTATTTTTCTCTTCTAAAGAATAATTGGAGAAAAAAGCAGAAATCACTTAAATCTAATGAGCCTTTTCAAATTTTTTGGGATAGGCTATTACATGACGGAGTAGCTGAAATAGTAGATAAAAACTTAAAAAATAAAAACCCTCTACCCAATTCATATAAAAATAGGATATCAGAGGTAAATAAAATTTCAACATTAATTGATAGAGAGTCAAACAATGAAAATTTTGAATTAAATCTCTATCACAATATGACTGTAAGTGATGGTATCCAATCAAATAATCCTTGGCTACAGGAAATGCCTGATCCAATATCTAAAGTGTGTTGGGATAATTATATTTCTATTAATCCGAAAGATGCAAACAAACTCAGTGTGAAGACAGACGTGGGTACAATGACGACAAATCTACTTTTACTTAAGTCTGAACAAGAATCATATGAAATACCTGTAATTATACAGCCTGGTCAAGCAGAGGGTACTATTGGTCTAGCTTTGGGATACGGAAGAAAACTTGCAGGACCAGTTGGTGATAATATTGGTTTTGATGCAACTCAATTATTAGATAGTAAGTCTTCTTTTCAAAATCTAACAATCAATAATATAATGTTAGAAAACACTTCAAAGGATTATAGAATTGCTCAGACACAAACTCATGACACAATAATGTCACGAGAAAGTGTAATACAGGAAACCTCATTGGATAAGTATAAGAAGGATCCATACGCTGGAAAATATCAATTCAAAGTGGCAACTAGTGAGGGTTATAAAAAACCAGAAGATGTTACTCTATGGAGTGGTCATGAATACAAGAATCATCACTGGGTAATGGCAATTGACTTAAATGCTTGTACTGGATGTGGTAGCTGTGTGATCGCTTGTCAGGTTGAAAATAATATTCCAGTTGTTGGGAAGGAAGAGGTACTTAACAGAAGAGAAATGTCTTGGCTTAGAATTGATAGGTATTATTCAAGTGATGCCGATGTAGATGATTTACAAGGTTTAGAGGTTGCTGCTGAGAATCCTGATGTAACATTCCAGCCTATGATGTGTCAACACTGTAATAACGCTCCTTGTGAGACAGTATGTCCTGTTGCTGCGACAACTCATAGTAGTGAGGGATTAAATCAAATGACATATAATAGATGCATTGGAACAAGATACTGTGCAAATAACTGTCCTTATAAGGTTAGAAGATTCAATTGGTTCAAATACCATGATAATGAGCAGTTTGATAAGAATATTGCAATGAACAATGATCTTGGTAAAATGGTTTTAAATCCAGATGTTACAGTTAGATCAAGGGGAGTTATGGAGAAATGCTCCTTCTGTGTTCAGAAAATTCAGCAGGGGAAATTATTAGCTAAAACTGAGAAGAGAAGATTGAAAGACGGTGATGTAAAAATGGCTTGTGGTTCTGCATGCTCAACTGACGCAATAGTATTCGGAGATGTTAATGATAAGAATAGCAGAATTAGAAAACTTTTACAAGTTGAAAAAATTGATAAGGCAACTCTAAAATTAAAAGAGGAAAGGGCTTACGCCGTCCTTGATGAAATTAGGGTAAGTCCGAATGTTTGGTATTTGAGAAAAATAAGAAATAAAAAAATAGCATGATATGCACGTAGAATCTAAACTTAGAAAACCCTTAATTACCGGAGGTAAAACTCTAAAAGATGTTTCGGAAGATATATGCAAAAGAGTTGAAGAAAAGCCTTCGCTTTCTTGGTATGCAGCTATGATATTATCTAATATCACTTTAGTAGTCGGTGCATATGCAGTTTATAGAACTCTTTGGGATGGAATTGGTATGTGGGGTTTAAATAAGACTGTAATGTGGGCATGGGATATTACTAATTTTGTTTGGTGGGTAGGAATTGGACATGCTGGAACATTAATTTCTGCTATACTCTTATTGTTTAGGCAAAGGTGGAGAATGGCAATCAATAGATCTGCCGAGGCAATGACAATTTTTGCAGTGATTTGTGCAGCTATGTTTCCATTGTTGCACATGGGGAGACTTTGGATTGGTCTAATTTGGGTATTACCATTACCAAATACATACGGATCGTTATGGGTGAATTTTGCAAGCCCTCTCTTGTGGGACGTCTTTGCAATCACAACATACTTTTCAGTTTCTCTTGTTTTCTGGTATATAGGTTTAATTCCAGATTTTGCAACTATCAGAGATAGAGCAAAAAAAGCAGGTAGAAAAATATCAGCCTTCATATATGGAGGTCTTAGTTTTGGATGGGATGGTGCTGCTAAGACTTGGTCAAGATATGAAACAGTATCTTTAGTACTTGCAGGGTTGGCTACTCCTTTGGTATTATCAGTTCATACAATCGTCTCAATGGATTTTGCTACATCAGTAATTCCTGGTTGGCATACGACTATATTCCCTCCTTATTTTGTTGCTGGAGCTATCTTTTCTGGATTTGCTATGGTATTAACATTATTAATTATAACTCGAAAAGTTTATAACCTCGAAGACTACATAACTATTAAGCACCTAGAGCTGATGAATATTGTAATTATTGTTACTGGTTCAATAGTTGGAATAGCTTATTTAACAGAATTATTTATGGCATGGTACTCAGGTGTTGAATACGAACAGTATGCATTCTATAACAGAGTAACTGGACCTTATTGGTGGGCATACTGGTCAATGATGACGTGTAATGTTATTTCACCTCAACTCTTCTGGTTTAAGAAAATAAGAACTAATATAGTTGCAACATTTATAATATCAATAATTGTGAACATTGGAATGTGGTTTGAAAGATTTGTTATAATTGTTACATCTCTTCACAGAGATTTTCTTCCATCAAGTTGGGCTATGTTTTACCCAACTATATATGATCTAGGTATGTATATCTTCACCTTTGGATTATTTTTTACGGCATTTTTAGCTTTTTCAAAATATTTTCCTGTCATTAATATGGCTGAAGTTAAAAGTATTTTAAAACATACAGGAGAGAAGATAAAAAAATAATATGAGTGATAAAGGAGTAAAGTTTGTTATTGGAATTTATGATGATGAAGATATTCTTTTAGATGCTATTTCATCTGTCAGAGGTAAAGGTGTCAATATTCATGAAGTATATTCCCCTTTTCCTGTACATGGTATTGAGGATAGGTTAGGATATAAAAGATCTAGATTATCTATTGCTGCGTTTTGTTTTGGGTTTTTAGGAACTTGTTTAGCCCTTACGATGATGATAGGAATGATGACTATTGATTGGCCTATGATTATTGGAGGTAAAGATTTTTTACCGCTACCTGTTTTTATTCCTGTAACTTTTGAAATGACTGTACTTTTAGCCGCATTTGGCATGGTTGGAACATTTCTAGTAGTTAGTGACCTTAAGCCATGGGGAAAACCAAAAACTTTTGATTTAAGATCAACTGATGATAAACATGTCATGGCAATAGAAATTGAGAAAAATTCTATGTCAGAAACCCAACTAAAAAAACTTTTAGAATCAAATGGAGCTTCTGAGACAAATACTAAATTGATGGAAGAATGAATAAATTAATATTGTATTTATTTATTGGAATTTTCTTTATTTCATGCTCAGCAAAAGATGACTATCCTGGTGTTGAATATGCTCCTAATATGTACCACTCAGTACCATATGAGCCTCTCTCACAAGTTAAAGATGAGGAAATTGGTAGTTGGTTAGATTCGAATCCAGAAGATGGGCATGGTGAGTTTTATAATTCAAATCCTTATAATCCGTATGGTATGACAATGCTAGAGCCTGTTCCAAACACAGTAAAAAGAGGAGGGTATCTACCATATAGAATTCACAAGGATAGTTTTGAAATTGCGGCTCTAGTGAAGAGTCCAATTGAGGATGGAGATGAAGTTTTGAAAGAAGCAAAAATTCTTTATGACAGATTCTGTGTTCATTGTCATGGAGAGAAGGGAATGGGAGATGGTTCTGTTGGTGTTGTTTATAAAGGTGTTACTGCATATAATTCTAGAGCTGTTAAGGATAAACCTGAAGGACATATATTCCATGTAATAACACATGGAAAAGGAAGAATGTGGGGACATGGATCTCAGATATCAATAGAAGATAGATGGAAGATAGTTAAGTATGTTCAAACCCTTCAAAAACAATAATATGAAAGATATTTTTGATTTTAATAAAGGAATAAAAAAGAACCTGCTCTACCTCTTTTTGGGTGGGCTTTTACTATGTCTTATTGGGGTATACCAGCTCATCAATTCTGGTCATGGTCATGAAGAATCAACAGAAATAGTAAACAATTACATTTCAGAAGATGGTCATTCTGAGTTTCACTGGTATAAAAGAGTTTACTCTAATTTGTGGATAAATATTGTCTACTTTTTAGGTATTTCAATATCAGCTATATTTTTTGTTGCTATCCAATACGTTTCTCAGGCTGGATGGTCAGCTGGAATATTAAGAGTTCCGCTAGCAATTGGAAGATGGTTACTACCTGGAAGTGTGCTCATGCTTATAGTATTTGCAATTACTAACCACGATATTTTCCACTGGACTCACGAGTATTTATACGACAAATCAGACCCAAGATATGATTATGTTATTGATGGGAAAAAAGCCTACCTGAATCTTCCTTTTTTCCTTGGTAGGATGGTGTTTTTTCTTGGAATATGGTATTTGTTCTATGCACTGATTCTAAAACACATTGCAAAAGAAGATAAGTTAGGTGGAACAGCATCTTGGGAGAAGCTGTTTACAATATCTACAGTATTTGTAGTTTTTTATGCATTTACTCAATCAGTTGCTGCTTGGGATTGGGTATTATCAATAGATACACATTGGTTTAGTACAATGTTTGGATGGTATGTTTTTGCCAGTTGGTGGGTTTCTGCTCTTGCCCTGATAACTTATATGATTATTATATTGAGGGATAATGGATACCTTGATTTTGTCAATCATAGTGTTATTCATGACTTGGGTAAGTATGTATTTGCTTTTAGTGTTTTCTGGACTTATATATGGTTTTCTCAATTTTTATTGATTTATTATGCAAATATTCCTGAAGAAACTATTTATTATGTAGAGAGACTTGATAGCGATTTCTATTACCCCTTCTTTTTGGTTAATTTAATTTTGAACTTCTTTTTTCCATTCCTCTTCTTGATGACTAGAGCAAGTAAAAGATTTACTAGATTTTTAAAAGTCGCTTGTCCTATTGTTTTATTTGGTCACTTTATTGATTTTTATCTAATGGTCACTCCTGGAGTTTTGAAAGAAAATGGAGGTTTTGGATTTTTAGAAATTGGTATGCTTTTGTTGTTTTTATCCGCATTTTTATTTGTAATTCTAAATGGACTAACCAAACTTCCTTTGGTTGCCAAAAATCATCCGATGTTAGATGAAAGTTTACATCACGATATTTAATTTTTATTTTGAAAAAAATGAAATTACAAAACTTCCTTTGGATCAAAAAATAACTAGTTCATAGGTAAGTTTTTAAGAGTTTGGTATATAAATTTGTGCTATGAATTTGATAATTGGAATCATACTTTTTTTGTCACTAGCAGTAGTTTTTTTACTATTTAGATCTACTGAAATATTGAGTGTAGCCAAGAAAAAAATAGCTACCTCATTTGAAGATTCCAATAACTCTTTTAACGCAATTTCTGGAGTTGTTTTCATGTTTCTATCATTTGCTGTCATTTTCTGGTATTCTTATGACCAATTTGAAAATTATTTTTTACCTATGGCATCTAAGCATGCGCCAGAGGTTGAGCTACTTTTTTGGGTAACAATGGCAGTTACGTTTACTGTTTTTATTATAACACAAGTCGTAATGTTCTATTTTGGGTATAGGTATAGGTACAAGAAAGAAAGAAAAGCTTATTTCTACCCAGAGAATCATAAATTAGAAATTGTTTGGACAGTTATTCCTGCAATTGTACTTGTTGGTCTAATTGGATGGGGACTAGTAAAATGGAATAACATAATGGGACCTCCTCCTAAAGATGCAGAGGTAATTGAGATTATGGGCTACCAGTTTGCATGGGCTTCAAGATACCCAGGTCCAGATAACGAGTTAGGAGATGCTAATTACAAGCTAATTGATGTTGATAATATTGTCGGAATCGATTTTACAGATTCATCGTCTTTAGACGACTTCATGCCAAGAGAAATTCATATACCAAAAGGAAAGCCTGTACTTTTTAAAATAAAAGCAAGAGATGTGATCCATAGTGTCTATCTACCTTACATGAGGTCTCAAATGAATGCTGTACCAGGTATGCCAACGCAAATGTGGTTTATACCTACCAAAACGACTGCTGAGATGAGAGAAGAAACTGGAAACGAGAATTTTAACTTTGAAATCGTGTGTAATAAAATATGTGGAAGAGCTCATTTTTCAATGAAGCATACAGTAATAGTCGAGGAGGAATGGGAATATATAAAATGGAAAAATGAACAAAAATCATGGATTGAAAAAAATCCAGATTATTACGCAAATTTCATAAAAAATAATTCTACAGACGTAGCAGTATTAAATGATTAATTATGGAGATTACTAAAACCTCAACCAAACCTAAAGTACAAGAGCATGATCATCATGATGATCACCATGAGCAAAGTTTTATAACTAAATATATATTTAGTGAAGATCACAAAATGATTGCTAAACAGTTCTTAATAACTGGAATCTTTTGGGCTATAGTTGGTGGTGCAATGTCATCTTTGTTTAGAATTCAACTTGGTTTTCCTGATATGGATTTAACAGCACTAAGTCCAATAATTGGAAATTGGTTAACTCCTCAAGGAAAAATTGACCCTGAAGTATATCTAGCATTAATTACCATGCATGGAACCATTATGGTCTTTTTTGTTCTTACTGCTGGATTGAGTGGGACATTCAGTAATTTCTTAATTCCTCTTCAGATCGGTGCTAGAGATATGGCAAGTGGTTTTATGAATATGTTATCATACTGGTTTTTCTTTCTTTCAAGCATAGTAATGTTTGTTTCTATTTTTGTCGAAGGAGGCCCTGCTAGTGGTGGTTGGACAATTTACCCTCCTCTTAGTGCACTGCCTCAAGCTGTATCAGGCTCGGGAATGGGTATGACCTTATGGTTAGTTTCTATGGCATTATTTATTGTTTCTGCATTATTGGGTTCACTAAATTATATTACTACTGTTATCAATTTACGTACCGAAGGAATGACTTTCTTTAGGATGCCACTTACTATATGGGCATTTCTTGTAACAGCTATACTAGGTGTTCTATCATTCCCAGTACTGCTTTCAGCTGCATTACTATTGATAATGGACAGATCTTTTGGAACAAGCTTTTACTTATCAGATATTTATATTGCCGGTGAAGCTCTATCTAATCAAGGTGGAAGTGCAATTCTATTTCAGCACCTGTTTTGGTTCCTTGGTCACCCTGAGGTTTATATTGTTATATTACCTTCACTCGGTATTACATCTGAAATTATTGCGACATGCTCTAGAAAACCTATTTTTGGTTACAGAGCAATGGTTTATTCTATCTTTGGTATAGGAGTTCTTTCATTTGTTGTATGGGCCCACCATATGTTTATATCTGGAATGAATCCTTTTTTAGGTTCTGTATTTACTATTTTAACGCTAATAATTGCAGTTCCGTCTGCCGTGAAGGCTTTTAACTATATAGCTACGTTGTGGAGAGGTAATATTGTATTTACTCCTGCTATGTTATTCTCTATTGGTCTTGTATCATTTTTTATATCTGGAGGATTAACTGGATTATTTTTAGGAAACTCAGTTGTTGATATCAATCTTCATGACACATACTTTGTGGTTGCTCATTTTCATATTGTTATGGGTAGCGCCTCTTTCTTTGGTCTTTTTGCTGGTGTTTATCACTGGTTCCCAAAGATGTTTGGAAGGATGATGAACAGGACATTAGGTTATTTTCATTTTTGGGTTACTTTCATTGGTGCCTATCTAGTTTTTTTCCCACTTCATTATATTGGAATAGCTGGATTCCCAAGGAGATATTATTCATTTACAAATTTTGAAACTGGTAGAATTGAATCATTTATTGATTTAAATACATTCGTGAGTTTTGCAGCTATAATAACTTTTGTAGCTCAATTTGTTTTCCTTTTCAACTTTTTCTATTCAATGTATAGAGGCAGAAAAGCTCCAAAAAATCCTTGGAACTCAAATACCATTGAGTGGACAACACCGAGAGAACCTGGTCATGGAAACTGGCCTGGAGCGATACCTAAAGTAGAGAGATGGCCTTATGATTACAGTAAACCTGGATCAGATAAGGATTATATTCCTCAGCATATTCCTTTGTCTAAAACACCGGAGTCAAATATGCCAGAGGATTCATCAAGGTAGATATTTATCTTTAGTTTTTTAAAATGTCAAATTGGTTAGGATTAAATTACAATCTTTCAACGAAGATTAGCCTATTTCTATTATACATACTAATCCTAGCTGGTGGGGTAGTTAGGTGCACAGGCTCAGGAATGGGTTGTCCCGACTGGCCAAAGTGTTTTGGTATGTATATTCCTCCAACATCTGTTGATCAATTACCAGAAAATTATGAAAAAATCTTTGTTGAAGGAAGAATTAAAAAAAATGAAAGATTAAGTTCAGTTTTGTCTTTTTTTGGGCTAAATAAGCTTTCTGAAAAAATTAAAAATGATCCAGAAATTAAAAAAGGTGAAAGTTTCAATGTTTTTAAAACATGGACAGAATATATAAATAGATTAATTGGAGCTCTTGTTGGGTTATCACTATTATTCGTTTTTTTATGTTCAATATTTTTAAAACCATTGAACCGAAAATTGATTCTATTATCTTTTCTATCTCTAGTATTAGTCTTTTTCCAGGCCTGGGTTGGTTCAATTGTTGTCTCAACAAATCTATTATCAGGTCTAATTACTTTTCATGTTATTGTAGCTTTATTGATAATATGTAACGTTATACTTTGCTATCATTTATCTTCAAAAAATGACAACAATTACAGTAGGAGTAAGCCTCTTAATTTTTTTATTGTTATTAGTCTAACATTATTTATTATTCAAATGGTTTTAGGAACTGAGGTAAGAGAGTCAGTTGATGAGTTATTAAAATTATATGGATTTAATTTTAGAGAAAACATAATAGAATCTTTAAATAACTCATTTAAAATACATAGGTCTTTCTCTCTTTTGATTCTTTTATTTCAGATAATGACAGTTGTAACAATTTATTTAAAATTTAAAACACACAATTATTTCAAACTTCTTTCAGTACTTATGCTCTTTATAATTATTTCTGAAATCTTAGTTGGGGCTGGTATGGCATATTTTTCAATTCCAAAAATTCTTCAACCAATACATCTTTTAATTGCTTTTATAGCATTTGGTTTACAGTTTTATATTCTACTTCTAAACTTTTCTTTAAAAAAATCATAGTATAATGAATCTTATATTCTCAAAAACTATATTTGCGTTTTATATTATGATTGAAAATATTAAACTATTCTTTGAGATAACTAAGTTTAGACTTTCCCTTCTAGTTGCTCTATCGTCAGTTTTTGGTTTTTTTATCTCATCGAGTAAGGTTGATATTAATGAAGTGTTTATTCTTTTAGTTGGTGGGTATCTGATAAGCTCTTCCTCTGTAATAAATAACCAAATTTTAGAAAAAGATTTAGATAAAATGATGAATAGAACAAATAAGAGACCTATTCCAACCGGTAGGATATCTGTTTATAAGTCTGTTATAATGTCTATTTTTTCTATGATCATAGGTTTATTTTTGATTTCCTTTTATTTAAATATTTATGCTGCGCTATTATCATTTATATCATTAATCCTTTATTCATTTGTTTACACACCTATGAAAAAGTTTGGTCCAATCGCTGTTTTTATTGGGGCAATCCCTGGTGCACTTCCACCTCTCATAGGTTGGGTAGCCTCAACTGGTCAGATAACTTTAGAGGCAATAATAATTTTTAGTATCCAATTCATTTGGCAATTCCCTCACTTTTGGGCTATAGCTTGGATGTATGATGATGACTACAAAAAAGTTGGATTTAAACTTTTACCAAATAATGGAGAAAAAAATTTAAAGACAGCTGTAAATATCATGATATATACACTATTTCTAATTCCGTTAGGTCTTCTCCCAACAATTTTTGGAATTACGGGTATAATATCTGGGACAGTTGCAGTATTTCTTGCAATCATTTTTTTAGCTCAAACTTTTAAGCTTATCAATGATTATTCAAGGGAGTCTGCAGTTAAGGTAATGTTTAGTTCATTTATTTATTTACCTATTGTTCAAATAAGTTATGTTTTAGATAAAATTTAAATTTTTATGAAAGAAAATTCAGTACCTAAAATATTAAGAATGAATCCAAAAATTTTCTTAATATGGATATTTATGATATCAATATCAATGATATTTGTATCATTAATTAGTGCTTATATTGTAAAAAAAGGAGAGCCAGGTGGATTTAATGTCGATCTTCCTTCAATGTTTTACTATTCCACTATTGTGGTAATCCTAAGTAGTATCTTCAAGCAGCTTTCATATTTTAGTACCAAAAAAGACGATTTTAAAACCCAAAAATTTTATCTATTAGGAAGCTTTGTTACTGGAGCGTTATTTCTTCTATTTCAGTATTATGGTTGGGTTCAGTTAGTTGAAGGTGGAGTATTTTTTGTTGGACATCCCGATGGTTCCTTCATATATATTTTAAGTGGGGTGCATGCATTTCACCTCATTTCTGGTCTTATTTTTATATTATATATATACAATTCAGCAATAAAGTTAAATGTACACTCTAAAAACTTACTGAGTATTGAGATGTCAACAACATATTGGCATTTTCTTGCCGGAATGTGGGTTTATTTATTTATTACTTTGTATTTTTATAATATATAAAAATGGCAAACCAAGCTACTTTATCTTCTTCAAATAAGGACCTTTGGGCAGGAGGAACTGAACCATTCAAGGCAAGTTATGGAAAACTTATGATGTGGTTCTTTCTCATATCTGACGCTTTTACATTTTCTGCTTTTTTAATCGCTTACGGAGTTATTAGATTTAGACATCCAGGGTACGAGGGTTCACTATCTGATTTTTCTTTCTCTCAATCTTACTGGCCTGTACCAGAAAAAGTTTTTGAAGCATTTCCTTTCTTTCATGGGGTAGAGTTACCTCTAGTATTTGTTGGATTAATGACATTTATTTTAATTCTTAGCAGTGTAACAATGGTACTCGCTGTTGAGGCAGGCCATAGAATGGATAGACAGGCAGTTGAGAAGTGGATGATATGGACAATTTTTGGTGGGCTTGTTTTCTTAGGTTGTCAAGCTTGGGAATGGTCTCACTTTATTCATGGGACTGATGCTGGTTCAAAACTTCTTGATGGAAGTATGATTTATGGTGCAAACCTTCAGTTAAATCAATATGGACCTCCTGATTTCGCCGCTTTTTTCTTTTTTATTACTGGTTTTCACGGCTTCCATGTATTCAGTGGTGTCGCATTAAACTTCTTAATATTTTATCAAGCTACAGTTGGTATACTTGAGAGAAGAGGTCACTATGAAATGGTTGAGAAAGTTGGCCTCTATTGGCATTTTGTTGACCTAGTATGGGTTTTTGTTTTTACATTTTTTTATTTAGTTTAAGGATATGATTGAACCAGAAATTTCTACAATAAAACCAGAGCCAGCCGATAAATCAAAAATATGGAAGATTTGGAAAGTGGCAATTATTCTTGGTTTAGTTACGGCAGCAGAATTTTATGTTGCTCTTCAGTTCCCTGAATCTTGGAAAAGCTTTAAGATCTTTTTATTTATTGGTATGACATTTGTAAAGGCAGGATATATAGTTGCAGAGTTTATGCACCTAGCTCATGAACAAAAATCCTTAATGTGGACCATTTTAATTCCAACAGTATTCGTTGTTTGGTTATTAGGCGCCTTGTTTATTCAAGCTGATGCTATATACCAAGCTATTTACTTTTAATGGTTAACCTAAAAAAGGTTTTTATTCTTTCATTTTCCATTCTTCTACCTGTAATTATCTATTTTTTTTTAAGGTTCTTTGGAAATAATACATACGAGGTATCTGAAGTAAGATATGATTGCTACAAAACATTGTCAAGTTTTAATTTTCGAGATAAAGAAAGGAATGATAATGTTTTTCTTGTTGATGTGAGATATAAACTTAAAAATCCTCTAGTTGATAATCTACTAAATAAACTATATTCAAATAAGAATATTGAAATTATAACATTATCATCTATCGCTCGTAATTTAGAGTGGAAAGTAATCGAGACAAATTTTTTTGATATTAGTAAAGGGAAAAAATGTTTTGATACTGATAATGGTGATGATCACGTCTTACTTCTTGATAAGGAACTAATGGTAAGAGGTATTTATGACCTAAACGATCTCGACGAATACGATAGATTAAATGTTGAGATTGATATAATTAATAGGTATGAAAGATAAATATTTGAGTGTTAACGTTATAGTTGCGGTTTCAATACTAATTCCTGTAGCCGTTGCAGTTCTACTTTTTATGCCCAGTAAGATCTCAATTTTTGGAGAGTGGACATATAAACTACCTCACTTTAATGCCGTAATTAATTCTCTTACCTCGTTATTATTGGTCTTATCCTTCTATTTTATAAAGTACAAAAAGAATATTGTTCTACATCAAAGGCTTAACACTTTAGCTTTTACACTTGGTGCAATTTTTCTACTATCGTATATAATTTATCATTCCTCAGTTGAAAGCACAAAATATCTGGGTGACTCGAGAAGTATTTATTTCTTCTTCCTAATATCACATATTCTTCTTTCAATAGTTGTTGTGCCTTTTGTTTTATTTGCATTTTATTACTCTTTGACAAATAAAATTGATAAACACAAAAAGGTTGTTAAATACACATTTCCAATCTGGTTGTATGTATCAGTTTCTGGTGTAATAGTTTATTTTATGATAAGTCCTTTTTATCAGTTCTAATGAAAAAAATATTTTCACTCATTATCCTATTTATATTCTTTACACATGAGACTATTTCTCAAGGTTGTTCTATGTGTAGAGGTATTGTTGAAAGTGATGCCAATTCTGGTGGTACTGGAATATCATCTAGTATAAATTCTGGGATTGTGTATTTATTTACCTCTACTTATGTTCTAATAATTATAGGTGCAGTTTTTTGGTATTATAGGAGTAGGAGTTATGTCAAAGACCAGGAAAGCAAAAGGAAGATAAAGAAAAGGGTAGCTTCTTTAGTTGATTGATTTCTATTTAATCTTTTTCATTAATTTATTTGAAAACACAAACTCATTCAACTCTTTAACGTTTGTTTTTAATATATTCTTATTATTTCCTTCCCAAAGCTTTTTTCCCTCGTGTAAGAACATAATATATTCTCCTATTTCTACAACTGAGTTCATATCGTGAGTTACTACAATAGTTGTTGTGTTTAGTTTTTGAGTAAGTTCTAAAATTAAATCATCAATTTTAATTGCAGTCAGTGGATCTAGACCCGAGTTGGGTTCATCACAGAATAGATATTTTGAATCATTTACAATAGCTCTTGCAATGCCAACTCTCTTCTTCATTCCTCCACTCAACTCAGAGGGCATTTTTTGATTTACTTTATTTAACCCTACTAATTCTAAGCAATGATTTACTTTTTCTAGCTTTTCTTTTTCTGGTGTCTCGGTTAGAATATCTAAAGGAAATTTAACGTTTTCCTCAACATTTTTTGAATCGAATAAAGCACTTCCTTGGAATAGCATTCCAATTTCTCTTCTTATCTCAGTCGTGAGCTTTTTATTTGCTCTTGAAAAGTCTCTGCCATCAAATAAAACACTTCCTACATCTGGTTCAAGAAGACCAACAAGACACTTAAGAAGAACACTTTTTCCAGTTCCACTTGCTCCTATAATTAAGTTTGTTCTACCTTTCTCAAATTTTCCTGAGATATTAAAAAGAACCTGTTTATCCTTAAATGATTTTGATATGTTTTTAATTTCAATCATAATAATACCTGAGCTAAGACATAATCTGCTATTAAAATAGCTATACAACTGTTAGTTACTGCGTTAGTGCTAGACTTACCTACCTCAAGAGCACCACCTGATGTATAATATCCTTGAAAAGATGAAATTGAAGCAACAATAAAGGCAAACACATATGATTTAACAAGAGCAAAAGGTATATTAAACGGATTGAACTCATATCTTAATCCATATATATACTCTTGTCCTGTTATTACATCTGTTAAAACTCCTGCCAAATATCCACCTCCAATTGCAAGGGTTGCAGAAATGATTACTAGAATGGGAAACATCAGTAACGAAGCTATGATTTTTGGAAGCACAAGGTATGAGGAAGAGTTTACACCCATTACTTCAAGTGCATCAATTTGTTCCGTTATTCTCATTGTACCTAATTCACCGGCAATATTTGATCCAACTTTTCCAGCGAATACAATAGCAATAATTGTAGGAGATAATTCTAATAGTGTCATGTCTCTTACTACCAATGATATTACGTAGTCAGGGATTAGAGGTCCAACTAAATTAAATGCGGTTTGAATGGTAGTAACCGCACCCATAAAAATCGATACTATTGAAACAATAAACAGGCTATCGTACCCAATTTTTATACATTCATTTATTGTGAGGGAGAAATAGGTTCTAAATTTCTCTCTTCTCTCCAATAGAGAGATCATAAATAGAATATACTTACCAAAATTTTTCAACTTATTAACTTATTTTTCATTAATATACATACAAATTATTAAATTAAAATGAGAATTTAATCTAATGAAAAAAACAATAGTACTAACAGGTGGCTCAAAGGGAATGGGTAGATCAACTCTATTAAAATTTGCTGAAAATGATTTTAATATTTTTACTTGCTCAAGAAAAAAAACTGATTTAAAATTAGTTGAGGATGAGATCAAAAAAGTAAATCCAAATATTGTTTTTAGTTCAATTGAAGCAGATTTATCTCAAAAAGAGGGTTGTAATAAATTTGTTGAATTTGTTAATTCTAACACTAATAATATTGATGTATTAGTAAATAATGTAGGGACTTTTGTTCCTGGAGAATTAATGAGTGAAGATGAAAATGCACTAGAATTTATGATTAATACAAACCTTTACTCGAATTATTGGATAACAAGAGGGTTTTCCAAAAAATTTATTAATCAGAAGTTTGGTCATATATTTAACATATGTTCTATTGCAAGTAAAGTTGCATATGAAAATGGAGGTTCATACTGCATTTCTAAATTTGCACTTTATGGTTTTAGTCAGTGCCTCAGAGAAGAATTTAAAAAACTAAATATAAAAGTAACTGCTGTTTTACCTGGTGCAACTCGTACAGGAAGCTGGGACGGAACATCCTTACCTGATGAACGTTTTATAAATGTTGATGACGTAGCAAAATCTATTTTCTCTGCATATGATACTTCGCCTGGAGCTACAGTTGAAGAAATAGTCATACGTCCACAACTTGGTGACATTTAAATAATATACTTTGAATAAATTCTTCAATAAAGGTTTATTTAGATACAAAAGAAGAAAATCTCATACTGTAAATATTGGTGATTCTGGAATAGGAGGGAATAATCCAATAAGAATACAGTCAATGACAACTACTGACACAATGGATACAAAGTCTACCGTTGACCAAACAATTAGAATGGTTAACTCAGGCTGCGAGTTTGTTAGAATTACAGCACCAAGTGTGGGAGCAGCTAAAAACTTATCAAATATTAAAAATGAATTGAGAATGCAAGGTTATAATGTTCCTTTAATTGCTGATATTCATTTCACTCCAAAAGCTGCAGAAATTTCAGCTGAGATTGTGGAAAAGGTTAGAATAAATCCAGGAAATTACTCAGACACTAAAAAGTTCAAGATTATTGAATATGATGATAATACCTATAATGAAGAAATAGAAAGAATATATGAAAAGGTATCACCTCTAATTAAAATTTGTAAAAAGAACGGGACCGCAATGAGAATTGGTACAAACCATGGCTCTCTTTCAGATAGAATATTAAGTAGATTTGGAGATACACCTAAGGGAATGGTCGAGTCAGCACTAGAATATCTAAGGATATGTGAAGATCATAAATTCTATAATATTGTATTATCTATGAAGGCAAGTAATCCACTAGTTATGGTGCATGCCTATAGGTTATTAGTTGAAAGTCTCGAAGATTCAGATTTAAAAAAATATCCAATTCATTTAGGGGTAACAGAAGCAGGAGATGGTGAGGACGGTAGGATTAAGTCTGCAATTGGAATTGGATCTTTATTAGATGATGGAATAGGTGATACCGTTAGGGTATCATTAACTGAAGAACCTGAATTTGAATCTCCAGTTGCAAGTCTTTTAGTTAATAGATATAAAGAAAGAGATAATCATAAGAAAATTTTTATTCCTAAAGAATTTAGTTTCTCACCATTTCATTATGAAAAAAGAGAATCAACAGAGGTTTTAAATATTGGTGGGGACTTTTTACCTGTAGTAATTAGTGATTTGTCAGGAATTAAAAAAATTGAAGAGAAAGTAATTAATAAACTAGGGATAAAATACAATAATGCTTTAAGTAAATTTGATGTTGAAGATACGTCTCCTGATTATATTTATATAGGTAAGAATGAAATACAATCTAATATTCTTCAATATAATTTAATTCTAGACTATGAGAACTGGCTAGTTAATAAAAACGTTAATTCAGCTTATCCATTAATTGAAATTTCATCATTGGGAAGTATTAAAGAGTTTTCTGATAATTTAAATTTCATAAGGGTATGTACAAATGAAATAGAATTACTTAAGAGTAGTAACTTACCAAATAATGCTGTATTAATTCTTCATTCTAAAAATGATCATTTTATGCCTGATATGAGGTCTTTTTTTCTTTCTATATCTGTCAGCCTACCCATTATAATAAGTAAAAGCTATGATTTTAGTTATTCCGATAAGTTAATTGTACAATCATCTACAGACCTAGGTGGAATATTTATTCAAGGCATGGGCGATGGTATATTTTTAAGATCTAGTAAAAAATCAGATATAAATTATAATAAACTTAATTCTCTTAGCTTTAAAATTTTGCAGGCTGCTCGTGTAAGAGTTACATCAACCGATTTTATATCCTGTCCATCTTGTGGAAGGACATTATTTGATCTACAAAAAACAACAGCTATGATAAGAGAAAAGACGGATCATCTTAAAGGGTTGAAAATAGGGATAATGGGATGTATTGTTAATGGTCCTGGAGAAATGGCAGATGCAGATTATGGTTATGTGGGTTCAGGTAAAGATAAAATCACTTTATATCGAGGACAAGAAGTCGTTAAGCGTGCAATAAATTATGAAGATGGTGTTAATGAATTGATTGAACTAATAAAAGATGATGGCAATTGGATTGACCCTTAAAATAAAAATATGAAAAACAAGCAAAAAAAAATATCGTATTACTTTGATTTTTCTGAGGTTTTAAATTATTTCTTCAGAAAAAATGATCCTAACAAAAAGTCTAACTTCAGCTTAAAAGCTATGCACACAGTAAATAAGCTATCTATTTTAATGTTTTTAATTGGAGTTATGGTAGTTATTGTAAGGCGTATTTTTTCATGACAAGAAGTTTTTTTTTAATAGTCATTTTTCTTGCACTTTCTTGTCAAATCAATGAAAAAAGTGAAAAAAGATACAACTATCTTGCCCTTGGAGATTCATATACAATAGCAGAGTCATTAAATCTTATTGACTCTTATCCTCACCAATTAAAAAATCAATTAAAAAAAATCGATAGTGTTAATATAATAGCAAAAACTGGATGGACAACTGGAGAGTTAATTGACACTTTAAAATCTTTAAATATCAATAATAAATATGACTATGTTTCTTTACTAATTGGTGTTAATAATCAGTATAGAGAATATGATATATCCATTTTTGAAAAGGAATTTGAGTATCTTCTAAATTTAGCAATTCAGTATGCAAATGATAGAAGTAAAGTTTTTGTGATATCGATTCCTGACTACGGTGTTACACCTTTTGGTTTTAAAAATAGAGATAAAATTTATAAAGAGATTGATCAGTATAATTTGATAAAAAGAAAGATTGTTGAAAAATATAATATAAGGTTTTATGATGTAACCGATATTTCAAGAGAAGCAAAAGAAAAAAAATATTTAATAGCTGAAGATAGTTTACATCCTTCAAGAGAGATGTATTCTTTGTGGATAGATAGGATATTGAATGATTTTGATAGATAAATAATTATATGACAATATTTATTATTTTCTTAGGTACAAAAATAATTTTTTTGACATTTTCATTTTTTATCCATTTTAAGACTATGTCATTCTGAACCACCTGTTTCTTAACTTCATCTCCATTTGCCTCCAAACTAAACATGATTTTTGTTCTTAATTTTCCATTAATCATAATTGGATATTCGAATTCATCCTCATCTAAAAATTTATCGTTATATTTTGGGTATTTGGATAATGAAATACTTTCCTTATTTCCTAACTTTGACCATAACTCCTCAGATAGATGAGGAGCAAATGATGATAAGACAATTAGAAATGGTTCAAGAATCTCTCTTTTATTACATTTCAATCTGCTCATTTCATTAACTGTTATCATTAACTGACTAATACAGGTATTTATTGAAAGTCTTTCAATATCATTTTCAATTTTTTTAATGGCCGTGTGAAGATTTTTTAATTCATTTTTTTCAGGTTTTTTATCAGAGACATTAAATTGATCATTCAAATGGAATAAATTCCACACCTTATTTAAAAATTTAAATACTCCTTCAATTCCATTTGTATTCCAAGGCTTTGATTGTTCAAGCGGCCCCAAAAACATTTCGTACATTCTCAATGTATCTGCACCATATACACTAATTATATTGTCAGGATTTACAACATTGCTTTTTGACTTAGACATTTTTTCAGTTTCATATCCACACACATATTCATTCTCTTCAAGTATAAACTCTGCGTCTTGATATTCTTTCGATGAATTTTTAAATTTTTTAATGTTTAACCTATCATTTTCAACAATATTAACATCAACATGTAGCTTAGTATATTCATATTTTTTTCTTAAGTTGTGTGAAACGAATTTATTGGTGTTTTTAATTCTATAAATAAAATTTGATCTACCAAGTATCATGCCCTGATTAACCAATTTCTTGAAGGGCTCTGAGGTATTTACATGACCTAAATCATATAATACTTTGTGCCAAAATCTTGAATATAAAAGATGAAGAACTGCATGTTCAGCTCCTCCAATGTATAGGTCAACAGGCATCCAATATTTTATTTTATTTTCGTCAGCAAAACTTTCTTCGTTATTTGGATCAAGATACCTTAGATAATACCAGCATGATCCAGCCCACTGAGGCATTGTGTTTGTTTCTCTTTCAAAATTATCATTTCCTACCTTAATATTTACCCATTCTTTACTTCTGGCAAGAGGGGATAAACCATCTGCAGTTGGAAGATAACTTTCAACTTCTGGTAATTTAATAGGCAACTCATTTTCTTCTACTGGATATTGCTTTCCATTATTATGTATTATCGGTATAGGTTCTCCCCAGTATCTCTGTCTTGTAAATATCCAGTCTCTTAACTTATAATTTATAGTTTTTTTACCAAGATCTAATTTCTGAAGTGTATCAGTAATTATTTTTTTGAAATCGTTATTGTCAGTGCCATCGTATTTATCTGAGTTTATTATTTTTCCATCACCGGTATAACATTTCTCATCAGTACTATGACTTATTACTTGTCTAATCTCGAGGTTAAATTTAGAAGCAAACTCATAGTCTCTCTCATCGTGCGCAGGAACTGCCATTATTGCACCTGTTCCGTAGCTTGATAAAACATAATCTGATATCCAAATCGGTACCTTATTATTAGATATCGGATTAATTGCGTAAGAACCTGTAAAAACACCAGTTTTATTTTTTTCATTCTCCTGTCTCTCTAATTCACTTTTTTTTGCTGTTTTTTCAATGTAATCTTTTATATCATTTTTATTTTCATCTGTGGTAAGTCTTTTAACAAGTTTATGTTCAGGTGCTAAAACTAAATAAGTTGCGCCATAAATTGTGTCGGGTCTAGTTGTGAAAACATCAATCTTTTGATTTTCTAGTACTGGAAATGAGATTTCGGCACCAGAAGATTTACCAATCCAGTTTTTTTGCGATATTTTAATTGACTCTGGCCAGTCTAGAGTATCTAAATCCTCAAGAAGTCTTTCTGCATAATCTGTAATTCTCATTACCCACTGTCTCATGGGTTTTCTAATAACTGGAAAACCTCCTCTTTCACTCACTCCACCAATAACTTCCTCATTTGATAGAACTGTTCCTAATTCCTCACACCAATTAACATCAACCTCGTCAATATATGCTAATCTTTTAGAATCAATATATTTTCTTTTTTCATCGTCTGATAATCCCTGAGGAATTTTTAATTTTTCAATCTTTTCTGCCTTATTTTTTTTGTGATTATAATAACTATCATAAAGCTTTAAAAATATCCATTGTGTCCACTTATAATATTTACTATCACTTGTCCTTACCTCTCTGTCCCAATCATATGATAAACCCAATTGACTCAATTGCTCTTTAAATTTTTTAATATTTTCTTCAGTTGTTTTTTTTGGATGTTGACCGGTTTTAATTGCATATTGCTCAGCAGGAAGACCGAATGAATCGAATCCCATAGGGTGTAATACATTATAACCCTTTAACTTTTTAAATCTAGAAATTATATCAGAAGCAATATATCCAAGTGGATGACCAACATGGAGTCCAGACCCAGAGGGATAAGGAAACATATCCATCACATAATACTTTGGCTTATTATTAATTTCTGCTTTAAATGTTTTGTTTTTATCCCAGAAATTTTGCCAGTATTTTTCAATCCTACCAAAATTATATTTCATATTCAAAAATAGTATTTAATTAATTATTTAAGCACTATTTTTTTCTGAAAACTAAGGATATTGGGACACCATCGAGAGTAAAATGATCTCTTAATTTATTCATCAGAAATCTTTTGTAAGGCTCTTTTATATATTGAGGTAAATTACAGAAAAAAGCAAAGGTAGGGGTGTTAGTTGGCAATTGAGTTATATATTTTATTTTGATGTACTTACCCTTTGTTGATGGGGGAGGATATTTTTGAATTTCAGGTAGTATCTTATTATTAAGTTGAGAAGTTGAGATTTTTTGTTTTCTATTCTCAAAGATTTCTAGTGATTTTTCAAGTGTTTGAAGTATCCTTTGTTTTTTAAGAACAGATGAAAAGATTATTGGTATATATGAAAAAGGACTAATTTTATTTTGTATATTTTTCTCATATTCTCTTAGAGAACTATTATCTTTTTTTATAAGATCCCACTTATTTACCATAATTATGATACCTTTTTTATATTTTACTGCAAGTGATAAAATATTCATGTCTTGTCCTTCAAACCCCTGTTTTGCATCTATCATAATTATAGCAACATCACTATTCTCAAGAGCTTGAATAGATCTCATTACTGAGTAGAATTCAATATTTTCTTTTACTTTAGATTTTTTTCTTATTCCTGCGGTGTCAGTAATTATGAAGTTTTTATTAAACATGTTGTATTCTGTATCAATGGAATCTCTGGTCGTTCCTGATATCTCAGTGACAATATTTCTTTCTTCACCTAAGATTGCATTAGTAAATGATGACTTTCCAACATTAGGTCTTCCAAGAATTGATATTCTAGGTAAATTGACTTGAGATAGTTTATCATCATTATTAATTTTACTTGAAACTAAATCAAGTAATTCTCCAGTTCCTGAACCATTAATTGAAGATATAGGAATCATAGGAGTGTTTTTTAAACCAAGTTCATAAAACTCGTTAGAATTTATTTCTAGTTTATTATTGTCTGCTTTATTAGCAACAAGGATTGTATCCTTATTAAGCTCCCTAATAATCTTTGAGAAATCATAATCTAATGATGTTATTCCATCCTTACAATCAACCATGAATAATATGACTGAGGCTTCACTAAGGGCTAATATTACCTGCTCCTTAATTTTCTTTTCAAAAATATTATTTGAATTTTCAACGTATCCTCCCGTATCAATTACTGTAAATGTTTTTCCATTCCAGTCAGATAAACCGTAATGTCTATCTCTTGTGACACCGCTTTCGTCATGAATTATGGCTTTTCTTTTTTCAACTAATCTATTAAAGAGGGTAGATTTACCAACATTTGGTCTCCCAACAATTGCAATAATATTACTCATCAAGCATTAATTAAATCTAGGCGAATTTAATTAATAGTAATTAATTGGATGTTATTTTCTAGAATAGTGGAATTTAATTTTACTAAATCATTCTCCTTTATATCCTCCCACATTTTAAGTTCTTTATCAATAAGTCCAATTAATTCATCTCTTACATTATACATTTGATCAGTGGGTTTAAAATTACCAACAGAAGCAACACTTGTTAGATGTGCTAATTTATTATTTAATCTGATAGGGAAGTTAAGTGGGTCCTGACCACTTCTATTTTTTGTTTGGTATAATTTTTCCTCAATTAAGGTTATTCTTGATATAACATCGCTGATTGAATTTTCCATGTCAGGATATTTATCTGATATTTTGCTTTTTAAATCAATAAGTTGTGATCTACTTGATCTTATATCAATTATTGTTTGGTGTATATCAGAAACTTTATCTCTAACACTAAGTAAAAAATCAAACTGTTCTTTTAAATCTTCATCTGTCGAATTACTTCTAGGGTCTTTTAAAATGTTAAATGATTGTTCCTCAGATTTTTCATTTACGGTTAATTTCACATAATACTGACCAGGCGAAGCAATTGGACCTCTAAGGCTTGCAGCCCACATAATTAATCCATCAAAACCTTTAGCATCATCGTATCTCATGTTCCAAACAAATGAATTTTTTTCACTATTAATATCTAGAGCATTTTCATCTGATTGGTTATCATACTTTTTAATTAATTTTTTTTCATTATCAAGAAATTCCAGAGTTATAGAAGTATTCTCATCTAATATTTTATCATCAATATTAAAGAAAACTTCAACTCCATTATGGTGATTTTTTCCAGCATTTCTTGGAGTTCCTCTACCAGGACTACCCATCCTGTAACTGTCAATAGGTTTAAATAACTTCATTGATGCATTATTCACCTCTTTATTAAGCTGATGTAATGGAGTTAAGTCATCGATCAGCCACAGAGATCTACCTTGAGTGGCTGCGATCAAATTATTATTCTTTATTGTCAAGTCAGTTATTGGTACAAGAGGTAGATTTAGTTGAAACGAATTCCATGAAATTCCATCATCAAATGAAATATACATACCTGATTCTGTTCCTGCATAGAGAAGTTTTTCTTTATTTGGATCTGCTCTCAATACTCTGGTGAAATGATTATTTGGTATACCATTTGTTATTTTTTCCCAGGTCTTACCATAATCTTTAGTTTTGTACATGTAAGGTTGAAAGTCACCTGTTTTGTATAAAGTTCCAGCAGCATAAAGTCCACCTTTGACGAATGGATCTGGCTCAACACTGTTCCACATAAGATATTTCGGAGAATTAACTGGTGTGACATCTTCCCAATTCTTTCCACCATCTCTAGACAAATGAATTAAACCATCATCTGATGCTGCCCAGAGTAAATCTTTCTCGTACGGAGATTCACATGCTGCAAAAATCGTTGCATAGTATTCCACTGCAGTATTATCTTTAGTTATAGGCCCACCTGATGGTCCAAGTTTTTCCTTTTCATTTCTTGTTAAATCCGGACTAAATACTTCCCACTTTTCACCTTCATTGTATGTCACATGAAATCTGTTTGATGTGGTATATAGTTTATTTGGATCATGGGGAGAGAAGAATATTGGAAAATTCCATTGAAACCTGAACTTCATATCTTCTGCTCCATGTCCCATTGGATTATTTGGCCATACATTAACAGATCTCACCTCCCCAGTTGAATGGTCTAGTCTTGTTAGGTAACCTCCATAACTTCCACCGTATACAATATCTGGATTGTCAGGTTTTGCAGCTAAGTGAGCACTTTCACCACCTGCAGATCTTTCCCAATCTCTCTCTGAAATACCACCAGAATTTACTCTATGAGGCACCCTCTGTGTACTATTATCTTGTTGGGCAACCAGTATGTTGTATGGAAAACTGTTATCAGTAGCAACTCTGTAATACTGGGCAGTAGGTTGATTCATATAAGTGGACCAATTATTTGCGTCATCACTACTAACCTGTGCTCCACCGTCATCAGCAACAATTAATCTTTTATTATTTTCAGGATCAATCCATAAGTCGTGGTGATCTCCATGTGGGGTTCTGTATCTGTCAAACGATTTTCCACCATCCTCTGATCTCCAGAAGGATACATTCATAACATAGACCCTATTTTCATTTTGTGTGTCAGCATAAACTCTCGTGTAGTACCATGCCCTCTGCCTTAAATTTCTATCCTCATTTACTTTTTTCCAAGAACTACCACCATCATCAGATCTAAACAAACCTCCTTCTTTGTTCTCTATCAATGCAAAAACTTTCTTCGAATTTACAGGTGAGACGGATACACCACTAATTCCCCAAATACCACTAGGTAAACCCTCATTATCTGAAATATTTTTCCACGTTTCTCCTCCATCAGTAGATTTCCATAATCCAGAACCTTCTCCTCCACTTTCTAAACTGTAAGGTGTTCTTCTAATATTCCAAGTGGAAGCAAAAATTATTCTTGGATTATTTTTATCGATAGAGATATCTACTGCTCCTGATCTTTCATTTGAGAATAAAACTTGTCTCCAGCTTTTACCTCCGTCAGTTGATTTATAAACACCTCGTTTATTACTGTCTTTAAATAAGTCTCCAATTATTGCTATATATACTATATCAGGATTTTTTGGATGAATTGCAATCCTTCCAACTTGAACCTGGTCAATATCTAGATTCATTTTTTTCCATGTTTCTCCAGCATCATCAGATTTCCAAAATCCACCATATCCCGGAGATACATTTCCTCTTACAGTTTTTTCACCAGTACCGACATACAATATATTCGGGTCTGATTCACTTGCGGATATTGCTCCAATTGAACCCCCAAAGAAACCATCAGAAATATTTCTCCAATTTTGACCTGAATCTGTTGTTTTCCAAATCCCACCTCCAGTTGCACCAAAGTAATATGTATTATCAGAGTTAGATACACCAGTTACAGATGAGGCCCTGCCGCCTCTGTAAGGACCTATAGATCTCCAGTTTAGATTTGGAATTTCATAATTAATTGATTGTGAGATAGACTTATTCTTTCTTTGAGCTTTTATATCAACTAAAAAGAATAAGAATATAATTAGAAACACAGATGAGTTTTTCATAGCTTATTAGTTAGTTTTTTTAAAAATATTTAATTTTTTATTTCTATCACAGATATTGTATTATTAAATGTAGTGTAAAGACTATATACACCTTTTGACTTGAGAATTGAAATTCTATTTTGGTTTGAGATATTTTTGAATTTAGTATTAAAATTTGTGTCAAAAGTATATGATTTTTTATTGATAGGATCTGTTATTATAGTAAAACTATCACCATCTCCAAAATTATAAAATTGATACTCATAGTCTCTATTATTTTTAAAGTTCATTGTCTTTTCGTTATTATAAATGACATTTTCATCAACTGATAATATCTGATAGCTTCTCTTTCGAGGATCGACCAACATTTTAAAATTTGAATTTCTGCTTCTCCTGAAAATCTGATTTTGTTTTTTAATTTTTCCATCTAATCCAACAAAATAAGTTATGCCAAGATTATCAAGAGCAATCAAATTTGAATTTCTAAAATTTTGGCTTAGGTCAATATAAATTTCCTCAGAAATATTATTATCTAATTTCACAGGAAATCCATCATAATCAAAACCTCTTCTATTCTTTAAATAAACTTTTCCATTTTCAAGCGATATCAAAATATAATCTTTACCATTTAGTCTAAAATGTTTTGGAGCTTGAATTATTCTATCTTCCATGATTAAAGGATCCCATCCTTTTAGGTTTTTTCCATATTTATCTATAAGAAAAGCTTTATTTTCAGATGATATTGATATTCTATATCTTTTTGAATTATCATAATCGATAACATTAATATCTTCTATATATCCTGATGGATGGGGATTATTAATTGGAAAACCTGGTAGAATATTTCCTAACCTGTCGTAACAATAAACTTTATTTTTTGTGGCAAATAAGATTTGTTTTTTTCTATTGTTATAATAATCAATTGTAAAAATTTCTGATATAATTTCTGAATCTATTGAATCTCTCCAAATTTCTTTCAATTTATTGTCAAGATGGTAAACAAAATTATTCTCATCATTAATAATTACTTGAGGCAAGTTATTTACATGACTAAGGAAAATATGAGGTTTTAATATAAGATTATTATCAGCATTAAAAGAGAGCATATTATTATTAACTTGATCATATTCTGTTGAATTCGAATTAAAATTGAGAGTAGTATAATACTTGTTATTAACATCACTAAGCTGTATAGATAGCATATCGACTTCTTTAGAAAAAGCATTGCTTATTAAGGGATAATTCTTCAAGAACTCTTTGAAATTTATTAGTATATTTTTGTTTTGATTTCTATTCAGAATTGATAAAAATTTTGAAAAATTCAAGTCTTTTCTCCAATAATCTCCGTTATTTTTAGATTCAATATATTCTTTTAATGAATTGTATTCTGAAGAGATGAATAGATATTTTTCTTCTTCGAAAACATAAAGATTTTTATGGTCATATTCTAAATCCCTTAGCATCAGATAAATAGAATCATTTTTTATTTTATTTATTTTATCTTTTTCATCAACTTCATTTTTAATTAATTCAATTATTGAGTTATCTGTTTTTTTAAAAATTATTATTTTATTCGTAACATTTGAGTAGTTACTTAGAAAAGAAAGTCTACCAACTTCGTATTTTTCATTTTTCTGGTTTGTTTTTATTGAATTATTGAAGACAACTGTATTATTTGGAAGAATTCTCATCATTTGATTATCTTCAATTTTTACAGAACTTTCATATTCTTCAGAAATATTTGAGAAACCACTTAGGTAAAAATTATTTTCATTAAGGTTAAGGTCAAAAAATGTACTTTTTGGCAATTGATCAAATAAGTATTTATGATTCTCAAATGAATTTGAAAGTTCACTAAAATTTAAAAAAATATTACCAAAATCATTTTGAACCATAACTTGATTAAATAGATCTTCATTTATATTTTTAAAACTTAGGTTTTTGTTTTGAGAGGTCCTGATAACGTCCTCGATAAGTAAAGTATTTTTAGATACTGATATAAAATTATTGAGAACAACAACTGAGAAAAAATTAGTTCCGTCGGAAAAGTCATAGATCTTTTCATCGTTAAAATCTCTAGTTGTAATATCAAATGACAAACTATCTTTTGCTTTTTTTAAAACATATTGAAAATCTAGATTTTTGCTATTCGAAGTAAATAATAAATCAAAGTCTTCTTTCGAAGTTTTTGATACAGACACAATAAGATTATTATTATCTACCAAAACATTAAGCTTATTATTCAAAAAGGAATTTAGTTCGGATATGTTTTTATCTATTAATTTTCTAAAATCCCTAAATTGATCTTCATTAACTGATGAAGAGAATTTATTCCATTTATCTAACGGATCATTTATTTCAATAATCATTACTGATTTTGCTGGAACTAAATCCCAGATTTCTAAATTAGTGTTCTTGAATTTTTTCTGGTATATGAAAAAAGATACAAATACAATTACAAAAAAAATTATAGATTTTTTTATCATTTTGAATACAATAAAATAAAATTATTCAATAAGACAAAATACAAAAGATTATCTATTATTTTTAGAAAATATTCTTTACCTAAATAAAAATGAAACAATACCACGAACTCCTTAAAACAATTTTAGAGAAAGGAGATAAAAAAACTGACAGGACAGGTACTGGAACAATAAGTATTTTTGGGCATCAGATGAGATTTGATCTTCAGGAGGGTTTTCCACTCGTAACAACGAAAAAGTTGCATTTAAAATCAATAATACATGAATTGTTATGGTTCCTGAAAGGTGAAAATAATATAAAGTATCTAAATGAAAACGGTGTAAGAATTTGGGATGAGTGGGCTGACGAAAATGGTGATCTTGGCCCAGTTTATGGTGTTCAGTGGAGAAATTGGGAAGGAAAAGATGGAAGTTCTCATGACCAGATAAAAACATTAATACAATCATTAAAAAATAATCCTTATTCACGAAGACATATTATTAGTGCTTGGAATGTTCCTGAAATTAATAATATGGCATTACCTCCTTGTCATACTATTTTCCAATTTTATGTTAATAACAATAAGTTATCTTGTCAATTATATCAGAGGAGTGCAGATGTCTTTCTTGGAGTCCCATTCAATATTGCCTCATATGCCTTACTTACTATGATGATCGCGCAGGTATGTGATTTAGAATTGGGAGATTTCATACATACATTCGGTGATGCTCATATCTATCTCAATCATCTCGATCAAGTAAATCTCCAACTCAGTAGAGATTTTTATCCGTTACCAAGGATGATAATTAATGATCAAGTTAAAGATATATTTTCCTTTTCTTATGATGATTTTAGTCTTGAAGGCTATAAATCTCATCCACACATTAAAGGAGAGGTTTCGGTTTAATTAATATAATTCTTTTTTTAAGTTTATATTTGCGCCTTTAAGCAAGTGCTTTTATTTTGCTTGACGTCTAAATAAATATATGAGAATATTTAAATTATTAATACTTTATTCGATTCCTTTATTTTCTTTTTCCCAAAATAAATCATCTTTGGAGCTTGATCTGCAACAGTGTATTGAAATTGCTCTTGAAAATAATTTGCAACTTAAAAGAAGCGCTATTAATTACGAAATTCAAGAGGTTAGTTATACTCAGAATAAACTACAGCAGACACCATCACTTAATATTTTTTCTAATTATGGGAATAACTGGGGAAGATCAGTCGATCCAACGACAAATACGTTTATATCAACAACCTCGAACTTTTCTGGTGTTGGAGCTTCATCAAATATGACCCTTTTTTCAGGTCTATCCATCCGAAATTCTATTAGACAGTCAAAGTCTTTACTGGAGAAAAGTGTATTTGATCTTGAGAATACAAAGAATAACGTGATGTTAAGTGTAGTAAGCCAGTATTTAAGTATAATGTTAGTCATGGATAGACTAGAGAATGCAAGGTATCAGTATCAATCAACAAGAGAACAACTATCTAGAACCATCAAATTAGTTGATGCTGGCTCAATTCCTGTTACAAATAAATTAAATCTAGAAGCACAGCTTGCAGGTGATGAACTTGCGGTAATTCAACAGGAAAATGGTTACAGATTATCTATTCTTCAGCTTAAACAAATACTGTTACTAGAAAATAATATTGAATTGAATATAATTAGACCAGCTGTTGATTTAAATCCTTCAACTGTTGTTGAATCTAATCCCAACGAAATATATAATGCTGCTCTTTCTGTTTTACCTGAAATTAAAAGCGCTGAAAAATCCTTAGAATCAAGCGTTTATGGTTTAAAAATTTCAAAGGGAGGAAGATATCCTGTCATTTCTGTTTCTTCAAACTTTAATTCTAACTATTCAAGTTATGCTAACAGAGAGAGAGATTTCTATGATGGTTTTTCTATGCAACCTACAACTATTGGATATTTAACCAATAATCCTCTTGAGACTGTCTCAACAATGACTCTTGTGCCAAACGTCGTGGGCTCTGATTCAGACTTTACTGTATTTGAACAGTGGAAAGATTATCTAAGTAAATCGTTAAGTTTCTCAATCACAATTCCAATATTCAATAGATATAATACCTCTGCAAATATTAAAAGAGCAAAACTTAACAAAGAGTTATCAGACATAAATTTATTAGAAGCTAAAAATCAAGTAAGACAAACAATTGAGACCTCTTATAACGATGCTCTCGCAGCCTCTAAGTCATATTCAGCATCATTAAAGCAAGTTAGAGCATTGGAAGAATCCTTTAGAATTATACAGAGTCAATATGATTTGGGAAGTATTAATTTTACTGAATACCAAATTTCAAATAATAATTTAGTGAGAGCAAAAAATGACTTATTATCATCAAAATATGATTATATATTTAAGCTTAAAGTATTAGATTTCTATCAAGGAAAAGAATTAACCTTTTAAAATATGAAGAATAAAGTATTAATTATTGCTGGTTCCTTAATTACATTGCTCATAATTGTTTCCCTTATTGGGAGGAGAATGGGGTGGATAGGAGGTGTTAAACCAATTGAAGTTGAAATTTATCAAGCTGGTTTAGGATCTATCACAGAATTAGTTACGGCATCGGGAGAAATTCAACCTGAAGTTGAGGTTAGAGTAAGTCCAGAGGTACCAGGTGAGATTATTGAGCTTAATATCATGGAAGGAGACTTCGTTGATGAAGGTAAACTTCTTGTTAAAATAAGACCAGATAATTTTATAAATGCACTGGAAAGAGCAAAAGCAAATTATAACCAGGTCCGAGCAAATCTTTCTAGCTCAAAGTCTAATTTATCAAGATCAGAGGCACAATATCTTCGAGCAAGCTTAGAATTTGATAGACAAAAAAAACTATTTGATCAAAATGTCATTTCTGATTCAGAATTTGAATTAGCAGAAACAAATTTCAAAGTTTCTAAACAAGACTTAGAATCATCTAAACAAAGTGTTAAAGCAAGTGAATATGTTGTCAGGAGTGCACTAGCAACAGTTGATGAATCTGAAGAAAATCTTAGAAAAACTAGTATAATTGCGCCAATGACAGGAACTGTATCACTACTAAGTGTTGAGTTAGGTGAAAGAGTTGTTGGAACTTCACAGATGGCTGGAACTGAGCTATTAAGAATTGCTGACTTGTCAATAATGGAAGTGAGGGTTGATGTAAATGAAAACGATATTGTAAGGGTGAATATAGGAGATACTGTAAATATCGATGTAGACGCCTACACTACTTTTAATAAAATATTTACTGGTGTTGTAACAGAAATTGCAAGTACTGCAAATCCAAAGCCATCTCCAGATGCTGTTACAGAGTTCAAAGTCAAAATTAGAGTTTTGAACGAATCATTTAAAGATTTAATTGAAAAAGAGGGAATAAAAAATCCATTCAAGCCTGGTATGACAGCTAGTGTAGAAATTATAACACAGGTAAAGAACGATATTTTAATTGTACCAATTTCATCTGTAACTACAAAGACTGAAAAAGATAGTTTGGATAATGAAACTATAAATCAGGTTGTTTTTATTGAAAAAGATGGTAAAGCTGAAATGGTTATAGTTGAGACCGGAATTAGTGACTTTGAAAATATTGAGATTTTAAAGGGATTATCTGGTGACGAAAATGTTGTTAAAGGCCCATTTATTGCAATTTCACAGAAATTAAAAGATGGTTCAGCTATTGAAATAAAAGAAGATAAAAGGGGAGGAGAAGACAACAAATCTGAGGTTTCAGTCAAAATAGAGTTTTAAATACAATTATTGATATCTTTTAATGATTAGTTATTACTTTTGAAAAAAAATTAAATACTGTGGATTTATTTGAGAAAATACTAAAAGATAAAGGCCCTCTGGGTTCTTTGTCTCACATTGACGACAACTACTACATGTTTCCAATGTTAGAAGGTGAAATTGGCCCTAGAATGAAATTCAAGGGAAAAGATGTTTTAAATTGGAGTCTAAATAATTATTTAGGATTGGCTAATCATCCTGAAGTTAGAAAAGCAGATGCAGATGCAGCAAAAGATTGGGGCCTTTCATATCCAATGGGTGCCAGAATGATGTCAGGAAATTCAGTTCATCACCAACAACTTGAAAGAGATCTTTCTGCTTTTGTTAGTAAAGAAGACAGTATCCTTCTTAATTATGGTTACCAAGGAGTTTTATCAGTAATTGATGCTCTTGTTGATAGAAAAGATGTGATAGTATACGATTCTGAGTGTCATGCTTGCATAATTGATGGACTTAGGTTACACATTGGGAAGAGATTTGTTTACCCACACAATAACATAGAAAATTTAAAAGATCAACTTGAAAGAGCTACTAAGATTGTTAAGGAGACAGGTGGAGGTATTTTAGTAATAACAGAGGGTGTTTTTGGTATGTCTGGAAATATGGGTGCACTCTCATCTATAGTGGAGTTAAAGAAAGATTATAATTTTAGATTATTTGTTGACGATGCACATGGATTTGGTACTATGGGGAAGACAGGTGCTGGATGTGGGGAAGAACAGGGAGTTCAAGACGAAATCGACCTATTTTTCTCAACCTTTGCTAAGTCAATGGCAAGTATTGGTGCCTTTGTTTCAGGTAATGCAGATATCATTGATAATCTTAGGTATAAAATAAGATCTCAGATATTTGCTAAATCATTACCGATGCCACTCGTTGTAGGTAATATCAAAAGATTAAGCTTAATTAAAAATAGTCCTGAATTTAAAAATAAACTTTGGGAAATAGTTAATGCTATCCAAGAGGGTCTTAAGTCTAATGGATTTGATATTGGTACAACTGAATCGCCAGTCACACCCGTACTTCTAAAAGGAGATGTATTCGAGTGTACAAACATGATAAAGGACTTAAGAACTGAATACAGTATTTTCTGTTCAGGTGTTATTTATCCTGTAGTACCAAAAGGGGTAATTATGCTTAGAATTATACCAACTGCAGCTCATTCATTAAATGACGTAGAAGAGACTATTAGAGCATTTAAAGAAGTCAAAATCAAACTTGACAAAGGGATTTATCAGAAAATGGGTGAAAAAGGTGCTGTTTTGACCTAAAAACAGCAAAAAACCTTATTTTTTTAATCAATTTTACGGTTTTTTTTATAAATTGTAGTCGTACTATTTTTAAATTAAATTTATATACAATGAGTAGATACGATGAATTAACTAGCTTAGTGGAGGGATTAGGTTCTGACTTTGCTAAATTTTATGATAAAGGTAACAAAGCTGCAGGAACAAGAGTGAGAAAGGGAATGCAAACTTTAAAAGTTTGGGCTCAGGATGTAAGAAAAGAGGTTCAGGCTAAAAAGAATGCATCATAATTCTTTTTAAAAAATTGATATAAAAGGTGGTTTTTTAACCACCTTTTTTTTTATAACTTTTTTAAATAAGAATATAATTTATTTAATCGGTGATCGATATCATATTCTTTGTCAGACTTTATCAGAAACTCAAATAGATTAAGTCTGTTATGAATAAAACCCACCCTACATTTCGCATGAGATCTTATAAGAATATTTTCCATTTCTTTACTCAGGCTTAAATCAGGATAAATAATAAAGTCATATTGTTGGTAAATAAATAGATTAACATTGCTGTTCGACCATTTTCCTAAAAAATTAATCTCCTCATCTTTAAATGTTTTAAAATATCTGTTATCAGCATTTTTTTTTGAAATTAGAGGAAGAAAATCTACTCTCTTTCCGTCAGACTTTAATTTTTTTGAAAAATCATTTAGAGCTTTTTGTTTATTTTCATCAACGTACTTGTATAGAACACCCAAGTGCTTGCTATCCCTATAATTAATAGAAGCTCTATTAATATTTGAATTTCTATTTTTGAATTTATTAATTGTGTTTAATAGAAACTTCATAGTAGATCAAAAAATTCTTTTTCATTAATAACGCTTATTTTTAAGTCCTTTGCCTTTATCTTTTTCTTTGGACCCATGTTTTCTCCAGCAAGTAGAAAAGATGTTTTTGAAGATAACGATTTAGAAACTTTTCCACTATTTTCTTCAATTACTTTTTGTAATTCCTCTCTAGAATAGTTTTCAAACTTTCCTGATATAACAAATATTTTATTTTTAAGATTACTTGATTTTATTTGATTGGTATCTTCATAACTAAAAATTAATCCTGAACTTTTTAGTTTTTCAATAATTAATAAATTTTCACTGTCATTAAAATATTTTATTAAACTCTGAGCAATTTTATCTCCAATCTCATCTACTTCTATAAATTTATCATAGTCTGCGCTAATAATTGCATCAATACTTTTCATGCTTTTAGCTAACTTCTTAGCCGTAGTTTTACCAACATATCTAATACCAAGACCAAATAAAACATTTGAAAATTCATTTTCTTTCGATTTTTCAATACTTCTTAGAATATTTTCACAAGATTTATTTTTTAACGATCTTATTTTATCTTCCTCATCAATATTAAATTTTAAATCAATTATGTCGTCATACTTCAGATTATACAGATCAGATACATCTCTAATAAGTCCTTCATTAATTAATCCCTTGACTGTTTCAGGACCTAAAAATTCTATATTCATAGCATTTTTAGAAATAAAATGCTCTATTCTTCCTGATACTTGAGGAGGACATTTTTTATAATTTGGACAGTAATGAACTGCTTGATCTTCTATAGTTTTAAGTTCTGTGTCACATGCTGGACAACTATTGATAAATTTAAATTTTCCAGTATCTAAAACTCTTTCGTTTGTCTCTACTTTTGTGACTTTTGGTATTATTTCTCCACCTTTTTCAATATGTACTGAATCATTAATTCTTACATCTAGTCTTTCTATTTCATTAGAATTGTGTAGAGATGCTCTCTTAACTATTGATCCTCCTAATTCTACAGGATCTAATAAAGCAACTGGAGTTATTGCTCCAGTCCTGCCTACTTGAAACCTTATATCAAGGACTTTTGTTTTTTTACTCTCAGATTTATATTTAAAAGCTATTGCCCACCTTGGACTTTTAGCAGTATTACCTAAAACCTTTTGATACTCTAATTTATTTACTTTTATGACTATCCCATCTGTCTCAACATCTAGATCATCTCTCTTATTTTCCCAATAATCTATGTATTCTTTAACCTCAGTTATATTCTTACATTTCTTAAATGTTTTTGGAACATTTAATCCTAGGTTTTTAAGATAATTTAATGACTCTTCTTGATTTGTAATATTTTCTTTATCACTTACAAGAGAGTACAAATAACAATTAATTCTTCTTTCTGCCACAATTGAAGAATCTTGCATTTTAAGAGAACCTGATGCGGTATTTCTAGGATTTGAAAATAACTCTTCATTATTTAATCTCTTTTCATCATTAAGCATCATAAAGTTAGACTTGGATATAAATGCCTCTCCTCTTACCTCCAGATCAACACTTTCTGAAAGTTTCAGCGGTAGTGTTTTAATTGTAATTACATTATTTGATATATCATCTCCCTTTTCTCCATCTCCTCTTGTAAGTGCTCTTTTGAATAATCCATTTTCATAGTAGATGCTCAATGCTACGCCATCATATTTTAATTCACATAAGTACTCAACTTCTTCAATATTTAAATTTTTCTTTACTCTTTTATCGAAATCTAGTAAATCTTGGTTAGAATATGTATTAGATAGAGAAAGCATAGGGACATTATGATCAAATGTGTTGAAATCCTTTGTTATTTTTCCTCCAACTTTTACACTAGGGGATGATGCGGACTTGAATTCAGGGTGTAATTCTTCAAGTTTTATCAATTCTTGAATTTTTTTATCATAATCGAAATCTGAGATGATATTTCTGCTTTCCTCATAATAAAGTTTATTATGATAATCAATCTCTTTTCTTAGCTGATGAATTCTTTTTTTGACAGAGCTTATATCCATATTTCTCTGATAATATAAGATTTATTAGAGTAATTTTCTGTCTTAATTTCTATTTTTTTCTTGGATATATCTGACAATCTTGGTTACTATATTTCTTGGTAATAATCTATTTAGAAAAACTAAAAATTTATTAAAGTAACCAGGAATACTAATAGTATTATTAGCTTTCAATGCTTCATATCCATATTTTGCAACTTTGACAGGGCACGATGTATTAAATTTTATTTTATTTTTTTTTGATGAAACACTTTTTTGAAAATTAGTGTTTGTTTGTCCTGGACATAAGGCTGATATACAAATATTTTTATCTTTTACCTCATCAGCAATAGCCTCAGTAAAATGAAGAATATACGCTTTTGTAGCATAATAGAGTGACATCAAAGGACCAGGCTGGAAAGCAGCTACAGAAGATATGTTTAAAATTTTACCATTATTTTTTTTTACCATATCCTGCAGGAATAACTTTGTTAAGTGAGTAGTGTTTAAAACGTGTAGATTGATCATTTTTTCATCTTTTTTCCAATCAGATTTGTGGAATTTACCAAAATCTCCAAATCCAGCATTATTTACAAGGACTTCAATATTTTTATCTTTTAGCTTATTATAAATTTTTTTAGGCGATGAAACAGATGACATATCTTGTTTTATTCCTTCAAAAGAGTTTGGATCCAGGCATGTTTTTAGTTTCTGTAAATTTTTACTGTTATTATCTATTATGAATACCTTGTAATTATCCTCAATAAGAAGCTTGGATAATTCTAGGCCAATGCCACTGGCACCGCCTGTAACAACGGATGTCTTCATTGTAATTTAGTTAGTTCGTCACACAAAAGTTCAATTGATTCTTTTGAGTGAGATGGAAAGTTAGCAATTCTAATTTGATTATTTGTAGATCCGTACCCTTTTCCAATAATTAAATTTTTACGTCTTAAGTTTTCAATAAAATAGTCTGAATCTTTTTCGGTGTCAGCAACAATAACTGTTTTTGATTGAATAGATTTATTTTCAATATATTCTTTTAATAAATTACTTTGTTTAATTGTGTTGTATAAAAGAGACGATTTATAGTTAGTTTCTCTTATTATCCTATCTTTTCCAATTCTAATCATATCATCTAATACTCTTGACAATAAAAATATTGCTAAAACATTTGGTGTCTCTGGAGTTTGAAAATTTAAAGTTTTGTTGTGAAGAGCTTTTAGAGAGTGATAAGTACCAGTAATTTTTTTATCAGATATACTTTTATTTTTTTCAAGACATTTTTCATTGTAAACCCAAACTCCTAATCCTGAGGGTAAACCAAAACATTTTTGAACTGAGAAATAAAAAGTATCGACGTCGGAGATATTAAAAGGGATAGATGGAAGACCACTAACACAATCAAGAGCAACCAATGAGTTTTTAAGTTTATTTCTTATTGATGATATTTTGTCTGAGCTACACATAATTCCTCTACTTGTTTCATTTAATGTTAACGCAACAAGTTCATCATCTACCAAGTCATCTTCATCATATTCAACCCTATCGTAAAAAAATTCTTTAGCATCTATTTTGTTCATTTTTGCAAAATCATAAAACTTTTTAGAAAAGGCCCCATTAACTAAATGAGTAGAACTCTCAAGTACGAGGTTATGAATTATTCTCTCCCATATTTCATTTGCAGAGGATAGAAAACATATATTATAATTTTCAGGAATTTCTAGAAAAGTCCTCAATTTGGTTATACAAGACTCATAAATTTTTTTAAATTTTTTACTCCTGTGCGATATTGAAAATACATCATTATTGATACCTTCTTTTAAATGATCAGGAACTGAAAAAAATAGCTGAGATGGACCTGGGGTAAAAAATATTTTTTTCATTCTAATATAATACTCTCAGTTTTATCGTTGCAGGAATATTTTTAAGACTCTTTACAACTTCTTTATTGTAAACACTATCAATATCGGTAATGACATATCCAATCTCTTCATTGGTTTTAAGGTACTGACCTTTGATATTAATATTGTATTCAGAAATAATTTTATTAATTTCTAACATTACGCCTGGCTCATTTTTATGGATGTGAATTAATCTGTGTGAATCACTTTGTTCTGGTAATGATAGCTTAGGGAAATTGACTGAACTTGATGTATTACCTGAGTTAATGAAATCAATAATTTTATCAGGCACGTAACTCCCAATATTTTTTTGGGCCTCCTTGGTGCTGCCTCCTATGTGTGGTGAGAGAATAATTTCTTCAATTCCTTTAACTTTTGATTCGAATTTTTCTTTGTTATTAGATGGTTCCTCAGGAAAGACATCAAGAGCGGCACCCATTAGTTTCTTACTTTTGATATTTTTTATCAATGAGTCAATATCAACTACATTTCCTCTACTATAATTAACTAAAATTGACTTTTCTTTCATTATACTAAACTCTTTGTCACTTATTAAATTGGTATTACTTTTTTTGCCATCTACATGTAGAGAAACAATGTCTGAATTTTTTAGTAACTCATTTAAACTTTTACACTTTTTTGCATTGCCAATAGATAGCTTATCTAATATATCATAATACAATACTTTCATTCCTAAAGCTTCGCAGATAACTGAGAGTTGGGAGCCTATATTTCCATAACCTACTATACCAATAACCTTATTTCTAATCTCAAAACTGTCTAAAGAGTCTTTTCTCCAAACTCCTGAGTGCATCTTATTCGATTTGATAACAATTTTTCTCATCAAGTTTATTATTTGAGCAATTACTATTTCAACTACAGATCTTGTATTGCTGTATGGAGCATTAAAAATTACAATTCCCGAGTCGTTACAGCTCTCAAATTTTATTTGATTTGTACCTATACAAAACGCCCCAATAGCTAAAAGTTTATTTGCAGACTTTATAACTTTATCAGATATAATAGTTTTAGACCGTATACCAAGTATTGATACGTCTTTAATTTTTTTGATAAGATCTTTCTCGTCGAGGCTACCATCTAAAGACTCAACATTATAACCTTCTTCTTTAAATAAATCAAAAGCAACCTTATCTACTTTCTCAAGGAGAAGGACATTTATCTTATTTTTTGGATATGAAAGTTCTCTCATTCAACGATTTTTATAACTTGATCAAGCGATTTTACTAAAAAATCTGCACTATTAATCAATGATTCCCTTTTAATATTTTCTGCGAAAAGATAAAAATAGTCTGCAAATCCCTCTTTTTTAATTTCGTAGTCGGTATATCCATCACCGATTACATGTATCGTTCCATCTAGATTTAGATTTTTTACAATTTCAACCTTACCCTTATCCATAGAAAGTACATTTTTATCATCAAATCCTGTTACTATTTCATTATCATCAAAGATGAAGTTATTTGCATAAATATGATTTTTTATAATATTAAAATCTTCCGCTATAGGATCAATAATTTCATGAAATCCACTCGAAACTAAATAGATTTTTTTTCTATTTTTTTTAATGAAATCAGAATTTTTTTCAAACGAATCTGAAATGTTTAATCTAATATTGTTTACTGCTTTATCTATATCTTTTCTGCTTGCTTCAAGTAATTTTATTCTTCTTTTTAATGATTCGGAGAAAGAAATATGACCATTCATCCCAAGATCAGTTATTTTTTTAATTTCTCGTATTTTATCGTTGTTATTTGGATCAGAAATTTCAAATAATATGTCCAGTGATTCATTTTTTATGAATGTGGAGTCAAAGTCTATAATGAAATAGTTCACTTTTTATATTTATCGAGGATTTTTTTTACAAGTTTATGACGTAATACATCCGAGCTATCAAGTAATGTGAATCCAATACCATTAATATCCTGAAGTTTGTTTTTTGCATCAATTAAACCCGATGACTGATCTTTTTTAAGATCAATTTGCGATATGTCACCAGTCACAATCATTTTTGAATTTTCACCAAGTCTCGTCAGAAACATTTTCAGTTGTGATTTTGTTGTATTTTGTGCTTCATCTAGTAATATGAAAGCATTTTTTAGGGTTCGCCCTCTCATATATGCAAGTGGAGCAATCTCAATGGTTTTATTCTCAATAAATTTTTTCATTTTTTGAATTGGAATCATATCCTCTAGTGCATCATAAATAGGTTTAAGGTATGGATCAATTTTATCTTGTAAATCGCCAGGTAAAAAACCTAAATTTTCACCAGCCTCAACAACTGGTCTTGTAATAATTATCTTTTTTACTCTTTTTTCCTTAAGAGCCTTAACACCTAAAGCTACACTTACATATGTTTTACCTGTACCAGCAGGGCCTATGACAAAAATTAAATCATTTTTGTCATGAATTTTTACAATTTTTTTCTGATTTTTTGTTTTTGCTATAATTCTTTTACCATTTGATCCATACACTATAGGTTCATTATCTTCATTACTAAATCCATTTTTAATATGACTTTCAACAACCTTCTTACTCATTGAACCATATTTCTCAAAATGTTGAATTAATGAATTAATAATTATCTCAACTTCTTTTAACTGATTTTCATTTCCTTTTATAGAAATCTTATTTCCTCTGGATATAATTTTAGCCTTTGGAAATGCTTGTTCTATTTCTTGAATATTTTTATTTTTTACTCCTAGAAACTGGACAAGTTCAATGTCTTTTAAATCTATTGTTTTCTCTACCAAAATTGATATTAACTTTTTTTTGATGCAAATTTAAAAATTATTCAATTTGCTTATGTCTATTATAACCTTTATTTCTGATTTTGGTTTGTCTGATCACTATGTTTCTTCGGTTAAAGCTTCAATCTTAAAATATAATTCTAGTAATCAGATTATTGATATATCTCATGAAATTAATAAATATGATTTATCTCATGCCGCCCACGTTTTTAAGAATGTTTTTGAAGAATTTCCGCAAGGATCTATACATATAATTGCCGTAAAAAATTATGAATCTGCTGATGATTTACTCCTATTTCAGATAAATAATCAATACATTATAACTTATGATTCTGGTATAATAAGCCTTATAAATTCAAGTGAAAATATAAATGCAACTTTAATTGATAAGTCATCAAACAAAGTTTTTCCAGAAAAGTATATGGGAGAAATTGCCTCCAAGCTAGCATCAGGAATAAACTATACCACACTGGGCAAACCTTATATAAAATTTAAGAAATTTTTAGATAGGGAAGTATCATTATCAAAGGGTAAAATAGTAGGTTATACAATGAGAATTGATAGTTATGGAAACATAATAACCAATATAAGTAAGTCAGATTTTACAAATTCTTTAAATAAAAGTTCTGGCTCATTCAGTATAAATTTGGGTATTGATAAAATAACTAAAATTTCAGATAGTTATTCAGATGTTGGGGTGGCAGATTTATTCGCACTCTTTAACTACAACGGTTTTCTAGAAATTGGAATGAATGGAGGAGGGGCTTCAGAACTCTTAGGTATTAAAAATCATACCCCTATATCAATAATATTTTTATAGATAATGTATTTTTGCTCTCATTTGCCAAAGTGGCGGAATTGGTAGACGCGCACGATTCAAAATCGTGTTCCTCACGGAGTGTGGGTTCGATCCCCACCTTTGGTACAACTTGCTAATGGAAAAAACAGTAATAGTAGGATTAGTTCATAAGAATCAAAATCAAAAAAAACTTTCTGAGTATTTAGATGAGTTAGAGTTTTTATCATATACAGCTGGTGGGATAGTTGAGAAAAGATTTACTCAGAGGGTAGAGAATCCAAATCCAGCAACTTTAATTGGAAAGGGTAAGATGAGTGAAATTTTATCTTTTATAAAAATTAACAAGATAAAGACAATAATATTTGATGATGAGCTCACTCCAGCACAAGAAAAAAATATTAGTAAAATTCTAAATATTAAGGTACTAGATCGAACAAACCTTATTCTTGATATTTTTGCACAAAGAGCAAAAACCAGTTATGCTAGAACCCAAGTTGAACTGGCTCAGTGTCAATACCTGCTTCCTAGGTTAAAAGGGATGTGGACACACTTAGAAAGACAAAAAGGGGGGATTGGAATGAGAGGACCAGGAGAAACAGAGATTGAAACAGATAGAAGAATTGTTAGAGATAAGATATCGCTTCTCAAATCTAAAATTAAGACAATTGACAAGCAGATGTCTGTACAAAGAGGAAATAGAGGGAAGTTAATAAGAGTTGCCCTGGTAGGTTATACAAATGTAGGAAAATCAACGCTTATGAATACAGTTAGTAAGTCTGATGTTTTTGCTGAAGATAAACTTTTTGCTACATTAGATACAACCACTAGAAAAGTTGTTATTGGAAATTTACCATTTTTACTAGGTGATACAGTTGGATTTATTAGAAAGTTACCAACACAATTAATTGAGTCATTTAAGAGTACTTTGGATGAAGTGAGAGAGGCAGATTTATTATTACATGTAGTTGATATATCTCATGTAAATTTCAAAGAACATATTGAGTCTGTAAACAATACACTGAAAGAGATTAATGCTCAAGATAAACCTTTGATTATGGTATTTAATAAAATAGATGCATACAAAAGAGAATCATATGACGAGAGTGACCTCTTAAATGAGTATGATGAAAAAAATTTTACAATTGAAGAATGGAGAGATACCTGGTTGTCAAAAATTGGAAATAATGTCGTATTTATGTCAGCTACCAAGAAAATAAATATTAATGACTTCAAGAAGACAGTTTACAGGGAGGTCAGAAAAATTCATATAAAAAGATATCCGTATAATAATTTTCTTTATCCAGATGTAGATAATTTTGAATTAAATGAATAAAAAAATAATTAACTCAATTAAGTCTGGTATTGGAAGTTATATTCTTCTTATTCTTTTAAACTTTATTATTTATCAGCTAACTGGATGGACTTTATCACAAGAAATGTTACCAGCGATATCATATGATTTCTTGACTCTATCTTTTTTTCTATTTTTAACCCTTTTTGTCGTAGATTATTTTTTTTATAAAGGAAAATATTGATTTTAAAATATACCCTGACATAATTCTTACTAGTTTTTTTAAAAAAATATATATTTGATACTGAATCAAACCTATTATGAAAAATAAATGCCTCCTAATTATATTATTTGCCTACTTTGTAAGTTTTGAACTTATATCTCAGAGGAAAGATTTAAATTTAATTCAAACCTCATTATTTGATAATATTCCTGTAAGAAATATTGGACCAGCAAAGGTTTCAGGTAGAATCACAAAAGTCTTAAAAGATTACTCAAATACAAGCACTTGGTACGTATCAACAGCATCTGGTAATGTTTGGAAGACCGAGAACTCGGGAACTACTTGGAAACCAATTTTTGAACATTATGGCAGTTACTCGATTGGAACGATTGCTATGGATCCAAAAAATCCAAATATTTTATGGCTTGGTACAGGAGAGAATAATAGTCAAAGATCTGTGGGATTTGGAGACGGTATTTATAAATCTATAGACGCTGGTAATTCATGGAAAAATGTTGGCCTGAAAACCTCAGAACATATTGCTAAAATCATAATTGATCCTGAAAATACAGATAACATTTATGTTGCTGCACAAGGTCCTTTGTGGCGTTCAGGAGGTCAAAGAGGTCTTTATAATTCTAATGATGGAGGTAAGTCTTGGAATAGAATATTACACGTCTCAGATGATACTGGGATTTCCGATGTTGTTATGGATCAGAATGACAATGATATCCTATATGCAAGTACTTATCAGAGAAGAAGACATTTTGGGATATTAGTAGCCGGTGGTCCTGAAGGTGGAATCTACAAATCGGTTGACAGAGGTCAAACCTGGAAAAAACTTAAAACTGGTCTTCCTGGAGGTGATATTGGAAGAATTGGTCTTGCAATTTCTCCACAAAAATCAAATGTGGTATATGCTCTTATTACAGCTAAAGAAGAAACAAAGGGTTTCTACAGGTCTGATGATTATGGTGAGACGTGGAAAAAAATGAGTGATTACCAAGTAGTTGACTCTCAGTATTATGTTGAAATTTTTCCTGATCCTCATCAATTTGATAAGATATATTCAGTTGATATGAGATCTTATGTTACTGAGGATGGAGGAAAGACATTTGAAAGAATTCCAGAAGATACTAAGCACGTAGACAGTCACGACATATTATTTGATCTAAACGATCCCGACTATATTATGATTAGTTGTGATGGGGGTATATATGAGAGTTTTGATAGAATGAAGACATGGAGGTTTATAGATAACTTGCCTATTATTCAGCTCTATAGGGTAGGAATTGATAATCAAAAACCCTTTTACAATGTGTATGGAGGCACTCAAGATAATGATAGTTTTGGGGGTCCTTCAAGAACCAAAAATAGATCGGGCATTAGAAATAGTGACTGGTTTGTAACAACTGGAGGCGACGGTTTTCAAGTTAGAGTTGATCCTACTGATCCAAATATTCTATATACTATGTCACAGTATGCAGGTATAATGAGGTATGATAAATCAAATGGTGAGAGAATTGGTATACAGCCACAACCATCTGAAGGGGAGGCAGCTTTAAGGTGGAATTGGGATGCACCATTAGTAATAAGTCCTCACAATTCAGATAGATTGTATTTTGCTGCGAATTTCTTGTTTCAGAGTGATGACAGAGGTGATACATGGAATAAAATAAGTCCTGACCTGACTAGAAATGAAGATAGAAATAAGATGAAGGTAATGGGTAAGGTGTGGAGTGTTGATGCCATATTTAAAAACGTATTTACTTCCCCTCTTGGTACAATAGTTGCACTTGATGAATCAAGATTAAAAAGTGGATTTCTAGTAGTTGGTACAGATGATGGATTAGTACGGATAAGTAGAGATAATGGAAAATCGTGGGAAAATCATGAAAACTTTCCCGGAGTACCTAGGAAAGCTTATGTGACAGATGTAATTACATCAAAACATGATGTAAATACTATATATGTTTCTTTTAATTACCATAAATACGGTGATTTTAAACCGTACTTAATAGTGACTAAAGACGGTGGTAAAACATGGAAATCAATATCCTCTAATATACCAGCAAATAATTTCGTCTGGACAATAGTTGAAGATCATCTTAACCCTAATCTTTTATTTTTAGGTACTGAATTTGGGATGTTCTTTTCTATAGACGGAGGAAATTATTGGAATGAGTTTAAAAATGTTCCAACTATACCAATTAGAGATCTTGAAATTCATGAGAGTGAGGATGATTTAGTTGCAGCTTCATTTGGTCGTGGATTTTATATTGTTGATGACTATTCTCCAATAAGAGAATATTCAAAATTAATTGAAAATAAATCAGCACATTTATTTTCTGTAAAACCAGCTTATCAATATGTAGTTGCTTCTCCAGAGAAAACTGCAACAGGACATAATTTTTTCACATCACCAAATCCCCCTTACGGAGTTAAGTTATCTTATTACTTAGGAAAAAGTCTTCTCTCAAAGTTTGAAGAGAGACAGAAAGAGGAGTCTTCCAAATTTAATAAGGGTGAAATAATTAATTATCCAACAGCTGAAAAGCTTGAAGGTGAGGCCAAAGAGAAATTACCAAAACTATATCTGACAATTACTGATGTTAATAATAAAGTTGTTAGAAGAATTAGTTCAAATAAATCAAAAGGATTTCATGAGATATATTGGGACCTTAGAACATATTCTCAAAGAAATATTTTAGATGAAAATAACTTCTCTGGGCCACTGGTGCCGCCAGGGAAATACAATGTTCATTTAGAAAAATTTGAAGATAACAAAATTCAAAAGCTATCAGAGGTTCAAAAGTTTGATGTTTTTCAGATTGGAAGTAAATCAACTCAAGAGGAGAGAGAGATTCTATACGAGTTCCAGATCAAGTTTGATAAATTAATTTCTAATGTGAATAATCTTGTTGATGATATTGATGAAGCTATAAATTATTTGGATGGGGAAATTAATAAATCTTTAAATCTTTCTTCTGAATCAGATTTAGAAAAAATAAATACTAAGAGGGGAGAGATGATGGATCTAAAAATGGTTTTAACAGGGACTAGAAGTCTTAACTATGCAGATGTATTTTCTGGCTCACCACCATCAGTTCAAAGGAGATTAGGTAATATGAGTTGGGAATTATATAATACAACATCAAGGCCAACTAATACTCATATTAGTACATACAACATTTCTAAAAATAAGTATGAAGAGGTTTTGTCAGATTTTAATAGACTTAATAGAAATTAAAGAACTTCTTTAATTTTCTTTGAAACTATTTTTTCCATGTGAATATATCCTTCTTTATTAGGATGAACTCCATCGTATCTCTTTACTTCCTCGACCCAATAAGTGAACTCATCTTTTAACCCATCTCTTTTATCCTTCATTGAAGTATGATAATCTACATATATTGATTTAGTATTTTCACAATAATTTTTAATTTCTTCATTTATTGAGATAACATCATTAGCTGGATACACTCCCGGAGTCCATATAAAATCGTAAGTTGGAAGTATAGAGCTTAAAAAAACTTTAATCCCATTAGCATTAGCAATTTCTGCCATGGATTTAATATTATCAATAACTTCCTCTTTTGTAACTGGACCATTATTACCAGCTAGATCATTTATCCCCGCAAGAATAATAACTGCTGTTGGATTCAGGTTTATTACGTCATCTCTGAACCTTAAAAGCATTTGATATGTAGTCTGCCCTGATATGCCCCTATTTATATAATTGTTTTCTTTAAAGTAATCTGTATAAATACTCCAGTTTTGGGTTATTGAGTTTCCAAAAAAAATAATTCTTTTTTCTCCTTTCTTTGGGATACCTATTTTTTTATTGTCATCCTTGTAAATACTTGTTTGTTTTCCCATTTCTAAAACACTTACATTAAGATTGGTGTATATTCCATGCCATCCTAAGTCTTTCAAATTTATATCTTCTTTTTTATCTTGCGATTGATTTTCAGAAACTATCGATATGATTAGAATGATAGTAAATAGATATTTCATTACATCAAATCTAATAATATTTATTTTATTGTTTTATAGTCAGTTTTCTCTGTCACAAACACACATATCCACTCACGCTGTTCATTACAAAAAAAAGGGAATTGTCAATCAAAATCTTATTCATCATTTAGATGCCTCTAATTCTAGTTCATTAAATCAGAATGATTTATCTAATTGGAATGATTTAACTTCTAATAATAATGATTTGTCCTTATTTTCTGGAACTATGCAGTTTTCTTCTGATGCTGGCGGTTCACTAGTTTTTGATAACGATATTTATAGAAGGTCTAGTAATTTAAATAATATGTCACATTCTAACATATCTATTTCTATTTGGATAAAGACAACTATTTCAGATAGTTATATTCTTAGTTTATCAAGAACTCCATCTAATTTTACGAATGAATTTATTTTTAAAATAAGTTCTGGAAAAGTAAAGTTTTGGGATTATTCAACTCAAATTGGTTTCTCGCATCAAAATAGTAATAGATCTCAAACTTCAGTTAATGATGGTAACTGGAAATTTATAACATTTACTAAAGATATTACTACGGGTAGATATTATGTTAATGGAATAGCTGACAATAATAATCCAGTTACAGCATCTCGAAATGTAGATTATGGAGATGATAACCTTATTATTGGAAAAGACTGGAGAGATAATAATGATATTTTTGTTGGATCAATAGGGGCTGTTTATTTATATACTAAAACTCTATCTCAAGATGAGATTACTCAAAATTATAATGCGACTAAATCAAGATATGGTCATTAAGTTACAGAAGTGCAGCACCGTAAACCCCAGCGCTATCCCCAAGCTTAGGTCTTATAATGGGTGTATTAAATGTTGGATTAAAGACATATTTTTTAAGTTCTTTGTAGCCTTCAGAATATAATTCTTTAATATTACTTAGACCGCCACCTAAAACTATAACCTCTGGGTCAAGAATGTTAACTACATTACTCAATCCTTTACCAAAATGGATAATTAACCTATCAAATGTCTCTTTTGCATACTTATCACTATCTTTTAAAGCGTATATTTCCTCAAATTTTAATTTTCTTCCAGATATATTGCTATAATAAGTTTGAAGTGCTCTTCCAGATATAACAGTTTCCACACATCCTCTTTTTCCACAATAACATTCATCACCACTATCAGTTACTATAGTATGGCCCCATTCTCCACCAATACCTTGGCTTCCATATACTGTCTTACCATTGATAATTACTCCACCACCAACTCCTGTCCCCATAATTATCCCAAATACATTCCTTGCATTAGGATATTGATCTTTAACTGATCCTAGCAGAGTTTCAGCAAGGGCAAAACAATTAGCATCATTTTGAATTAAAATAATTTTATCTAAAGTTTCACACAAGTCTTTTTGTATAGGCTTACCATTAAGACATTGCGAATTAGAATTTTTGAGTAAGCCTGTTTCTGGGTCAATGGTACCTGGGGTACCAATTCCTAATTTATCGAATTTATGATTGATTTTATTCTCAATATATTCTACAAGTAATTTAATATTATTCAATACTTGTAAATAACCCTTTTCCTCTTCTGTGTCAACTCTATGTCTGATCACTTCTTTGGAGTTTTCTTTTGATTCTATAACGATTGCCTCAATTTTAGTTCCACCTAGATCTATTCCTAATAACATTGGTAATTTTTACTTAATATTGGTAAAAATATTGTTTCTATGAACAACAAAAAAATTTTCTTTTGGTCCATATCAGTAGCACTATCTGGATTTTTATTTGGTTTTGATACGGTTGTTATTTCAGGAGCAAATCTTCCAATAAGAGAGTTGTGGAATACCTCACCACTCTTTCATGGTGTTTTTATAATGTCAATGGCCCTTTGGGGAACAGTTATTGGTGCTCTACTAGGTTCGTATCCATGTGATAAATTAGGAAGAAAAAAGACATTGCTGATCATCGGATTACTTTTTTTAGTTTCAGCAGTAGGATCTGCATTTGCATGGGATCCATATTCTTTCTCATTTTTCAGATTCATCGGTGGTCTTGGAGTAGGAGCATCTAGCGTGGCTTCTCCAACATATATATCTGAAATTTCTAGTAAGGAAAATAGAGGCAGATTAGTTGCATTATACCAATTCAATATTGTGTTAGGTATTTTGATAGCTTATTTTTCAAATTATCTGCTACAAGGATTCGGAGGAATTATGGACTGGAGATACATGTTAGGTGTGGAAGCAATCCCTTCGATATTTTTTCTTTTATCAATAATTAAGATACCTGAAAGCCCAAGGTGGTTAATATTATTTGCTAAAAAAGAAAATAAGGCAGAGAAGATATTAAATATTATGTACTCTGGGAAGGGTATAAAACAAAAAATTGAAGAAATTAAACTAGGATTTCAGCAAAATAATCAATCGCTTTTTTCTAAAAGCTTTTCTAAACAATTGAAGTTAGCTTTTCTTATTTCATTTTTTAATCAACTATCTGGAATTAATTTTGTTTTATATTATGCTCCACAAATTCTTGAGTCAGCTGGTTTTGGTACATCCGATTCCTTGATGAGTTCTATATCTATTGGTTTTATAAATCTTGTATTTACACTAGTAGGGGTTAGGCTTATAGATAGCTTTGGAAGAAAGTTTTTAATGTATATTGGCTCAATTGGCTATATAGTTGGTTTAATTTCAATTGGTTCTTGTTTCCTTTTTAATTTAAGCTCAGATACTTTATTAATTTTTATTCTTTTATTTATTGCATCGCATGCTGTAGGACAGGGTGCTGTAATATGGGTATTTATTTCAGAAATTTTTCCTAATTCAGTTAGAGCTAAAGGTCAATCGTTTGGTGCAGGAGTTCACTGGGTTTTTGCAGCTTTAATTACCGCTTTAACTCCATTTGTGATAGATTTACTTGGAAATAATCCAGGAATAATATTCTACTTTTTTGGTGGGATGATGGTTATCCAGCTATTATTTGTATATCTAATAATGCCAGAAACTAGAAAAACATCTTTAGAAAGGATGAAACTTTAGATTTAGTTTTCTGTCTCTCTTTTTTACTAAAAATCTTATTAAATAGCATCATTACAGGATCATAGAATCTATCAACAACTCTTTCTTTGAGAGGAATGATAGCATCATCAGTAATTTGAATTTCTTCTGGACATACTTCTGTACAACATCTTGTTATGTTACACATTCCTGAGCCGTGTTTGTCTTTGACATCTTCAATTCTGTCTGCAGTGTCCATCGGATGCATTTCTAGACTTGCAAGCCTTGCCATATACCTTGGACCAGAAAAATTCTCTTTTCCCTCGTTATCCCTAATTACATGACACATGTTTTGACATAGATAACACTCGATGCATTTCCTGAATTCTTGAACTCTGTCAACATCCTTTTGCATCATCACAAAATCTTTCTTTTTAGATTCCTCAGATGGCGTAAATGGTGTTATCTCTTGGTTCTGCTTATAATTCCAAGAAACATCTGTCACAATATCTTTTATAACAGGAAAAGATTTTAATGGAGTTATAGTTAGAGTCTGGTCTTCCTCAAATTCATTCATTCTTGTCATGCACCCAAGTCTTGGCTTTCCATTAATTTCTATACTACATGAGCCACACTTTCCAGCCTTACAATTCCACCTACATGCTAGATCATTAGCTTGATCTGCTTGAATTCTGTGTATTACATCTAGAACAACCATACCCTCAGTGACTTCACACTGGTAATTAACTAATTCACCTCTTTCATCGTCACCCCTATAAATTTTAAAGTTTCTTAAACTCATACTTTTGGCATTAACTTTTCGTGATCTTTTTTAACTTCATTTTCAAGCTCTTCAATGGAAGAGTTAGCAATTCTTTTTAATTCAGAATCCGGATTTCCTCTCTTCTCTTTAATTGTTTCCATCTTACCGTCTTTACCTCTTCTGTTAATTATGTTATACTCTAACCAATCTTTATTTTCATCAGGAAAATCCTCTCTTGTATGTGCACCTCTACTTTCCTCTCTTAGAAGAGCTGATTTAGCTACAGCCTCTGAGGATATTAATAGATTTCTTAAGGCTAAAGCTTCGTGCCAGCCTGGATTAAATTGACTTGAACCAGCAGCTTTTACCTCTTTAAATTCTTCCTTCATTTTTTCTATTCTGCTTATACCATCAACTATTTCTTTCTTTGTTCTGATGATACCTACATTATACTGCATATTTTTTTGTAAGTCTTCATGAATTAGATATGGATTATTTCCCTTCTCTCTATTTAGTATTGATGTAGCACTTTTAATTATTCTTTTGATGTCTTCATCTTTTATCTTAGGCATACTTTTTAACTTCCTAGAATATTCTGCAGCTTTTATACCTGACAGGTTACCAAAAACAAGCAAGTCAGATAATGAATTTCCTCCTAGTCGGTTAGCTCCGTGCATTCCACCAGCTGCTTCTCCACAAGCAAATAAGCCGTCAACAGTTGTCATTGAGGTTTCTGCTTCAACCTTTATACCACCCATAAAGTAGTGGCATGTTGGTCCTACCTCCATAGGCTGTTTTGTTATGTCTAATTCTGCGAGAACTTTAAACTGGTGATACATTGAAGGTAATTTTTTCTTTATATCTTCAGCTGACCTCTGTGTTGCAATGTCTAGGTATGCTCCACCGTGTTCAGAACCTCTACCAGCTTTGACTTCAGTATTAATTGCCCTTGCGACAACATCTCTTGTAAGTAACTCAGGTGGTCTTCGAGCACTTTTGTCACCTTCTAACCATCTTGCTGCCTCTTCTTCAGTATCAGCAGTTTCATTTGCAAATTTTTCAGGTATATAGTCAAACATAAACCTTTTTCCTTCACTATTTTTTAATATACCGCCTTCACCTCTAACTCCTTCTGTAACAAGAATTCCTTTAACAGATGGAGGCCAAACCATACCAGTAGGATGAAATTGATTAAATTCCATGTCAATCAACTCAGCTCCAGCTTCATAAGCCATGCCATAACCATCTCCAGTATATTCCCAACTATTAGAGGTTACCTCCCAAGATTTACCAGCTCCTCCAGTAGCAAAAATCAAAGATTTAGTTTCAAAAATTATAAATTCACCTGTTTCTCTATACATACAAACAATACCGGAAACTCTCCCAGAATCATCTTTTGTGATGTCGAGTGCTGTACACTCCATATGTATGTCTATTCCTTGGTGTATCCCATGGTCCTGTAATGTTCTTATCATCTCTAAGCCTGTTCTATCTCCGACGTGTGCAAGCCTTGGGTACCTGTGGCCTCCAAAGTTTCTCTGATTAATTAGGCCGTCTCTAGTTCTATCAAATACTGCTCCCCAATGTTCTAGCTCTCGAACTCTATCGGGAGCATTTTTAGCATGAATTTCAGCCATTTTCCAGTTATTCAGCATTTTGCCACCTCTCATGGTATCTCTGAAATGAATTTTCCAGTCGTCTCTCTCGTCAACGTTGGCGAGGGCAGCAGCCATACCACCTTCTGCCATTACTGTGTGTGCTTTTCCAAGTAAAGATTTACATACAAGTCCAACTCTAATGCCCTCTTCTTGTGAAGCTGCGATAGCTGCAGATAGTCCTGCGCCTCCGGCTCCTATAACTAGAACATCAAATTGTAACCTTTTAATTCCTGATATATCTAACATAACTATATTCCCCAAGTGTTAAGATCGTTAATAATTCCCATTGATACAAGTCTAACGTAAACGTCTGATAGGCCTACCCAAACCAGACTTAACCAAGCAAATAATTGGTGTCTTCTGTTAAGAAATGTAACAATTTTCCAACTGCTGTGAGTGACTTTATCTTTGTACATACTACATGAATAACAATCAAGATTTCCACCCAAAAGGTGTCTAATTGAATGACATCCAAAAGTATAGCAACCGAGTAGGATAGGATTTAAAGTAAGAACAAACGTTCCAACACCTACTCCAAATCTTCCATCGTTAAAGAAAGATAAGAATGCGTCATAACTCAATATAAAAATAAAAATAACAGCAAAATACATTGCGTATCTGTGAATATTTTGGAAGATTAAGAGTCCTCTTTCCCCATCATACCTCTCTCCTGAATTAAAGGCGTTAATATTACCGTTGGTAATTGCAGATACTTTTGAAGGGATTCCTTGAATAGGTTGCACTGCACAGGCAGGTGGATTTAGAGCGAATGCTCTATAATAAGCTTTTCTATAATAGTAGCAAGTAAATCTAAATGATAGAGGAAATATTAATATTAACCAAGCAGGTGATTGCCCAGGTAACCAACTTAACCATTCTGGCCAAGAGCCTAAAAGTGAATGGTACATTGGAGGAACTCCTGGTTTAGTTGGATCTATGTATACAGTAGGGGAGTAAAAAGGTGAAAGATATCCTCCAAAACCTTCGTTACCACCGCTCCACCAGAAGTGTTCTCCTTGCCAAGCAGCCCAGGTAGAATATACGACAAAGCTTAGTAGGCCGAGAAGCACAAGCATAGGCGAGATCCACCACTTGTCTTCTCTTAGTTTATCAGTTAGTAAGTTCTTTTTTAATAACATTTATTGTTAATAAATTTTAGCAAATATATACTTCGAATTTTTTTGTAACAAAAAAAAATTAATAAATAAATTTTACTTTTTTTTTACTGAAAATGATTGAAATAATACAATTTAAGCCTATTTTTAAATTATTATAAAAATTATCTGATTTATTTATTTCAATTATAATTTGATAATTTTTTGATGATTGAAGATCATAAAAGTGTAATAAGTTTTGTGGAATGAAAGTAAAAAAAATAATATTTTGTTATTTATTTAAAAATATGATAAATGTTAGGCTATTTTAATATAATAGCTATATTTGATAAGCCAGTTAGTATGTATAGAATATCACGACTTTTTTATCTTTTTTTCTTTTCTTTTTCTGTTATCACTTTCAACTCATTTTCTCAGAAATTAGTTTCTGGAAAGGTATATTCCTCAAACGATTCAGAACCACTTGTTGGGGTAACTATAATGGTGAAAGGAAAGGATGTTGGAACTATTAGTTCTATTGATGGATCATTTTCATTAAACCTATCAGAAGAAGACGATGAAATAGTAGCTTCATTTGTTGGTTTTATTTCTCAGGAAGTGTCAGTTGGAAATCAGTCTATAATTTCTATCTATCTGGAAGAGGATATTACTGAGCTTGGAGAAGTAGTTGTTACCGCATTAGGTTTTAAAGAGGAAAGGGATAAATTAGGATTAACCGCTTCAAAAGTTGAAGGTGATCAGATATCAAGATCAGCAGAGACAGGACTCATTAATGGAATGGCTGGAAAAGCATCTGGCCTGAGGGTAACAAGAAGCTCAGGTGATCCAGGAGCAGGTTCTCATATTCAGATAAGAGGCCCTGTAACAATTACTTCATCATTACAACCTCTAATAATACTAGATGGTGTTCCAATAGATAACTCAACAGGTTCTTCAGCAACCTCAGGTGTTGTATCACAATCAAGACTTAACGACATAAATCCTAATGATATTGAGTCCATTCAGATATTAAAGGGTGCTTCAGCTGCTGCACTTTGGGGTAGTCAAGCAGCAAAGGGAGTTATCTATATTACAACAAAAAGTGGTGAAAAAGGTGATAAGCCTAAGATCTCATTTAGATCAGTATATTCCATGGATCAGATCAATTCAAGACATCCACTTCAAACAACTTTTGGACAGGGAGACAATGGATCCTTTAATCCTAATTCAACCAGATCTTGGGGCGATAAAATTTCCGAGAGAGATAATTCAGAGGATATTGTTGATACCTTTGGACCCTTCTTTATAGATCAGAATGGAGTAAGACATTATAATGTTTTACTAAAAAATAGTAGAAGAATTTATGATGAATCAAATTTCGATCAAATTATTCAAAACGGTAGTTTTACTGAAAACACCTTAAGTGTAAGTGGTGGTGGTGAAAATGGAACTAATTATTTTAGCATTGGTGATTTAAATCAAAAGGGGATTATAAGAAGCAATAGTAATTACAGGCGAACATCAGTTAGATTTAATAGTACAAGAGAGCTAGGGGAATGGTTTAAAATAACATTTAAAAATTCTTACTCAAAAACAGTTTCTGACAGGATTAGAAAAGGTGCATCTTCAACTGGACTATATTTAGGTCTTTTAAGAACACCCGCTGATTTTGATAATTCAGGCTATATAGGAGATTATTACCAATCCACCTCTTCTTCACCGATTCAAAATAGACACAGATCATACAGAAATCCAATAGGAGGTAGAGTTAATGCCGGTTTTAATAATCCAAATTGGACTATTAATAACCAAGAAAATAAAAACTCAGTTGAAAGGTTTTTATCTAATATACAACTTGATTTAAAAATCACTGAGTGGTTAAGCATTATCTCGAGGACAGGTATTGATTACTATCAGTCAAGAACCACCCAATATTTTAAACCGGGAACTGTTGGTTCAACATTTGGACAGGGATATTTTACAGATGGAATAACAAATAACAGAGTATTTAATACTGACCTGATAGCAAGGTCAAATTTTGATTTCGGTGATAAGATAAACCTTTCAATAACTCTAGGTGCAAATTTAAATGATAGAAAATATCTGAGAATTGGAGGAAACATAAGAGATTTTATTTTACCTATTGACCTGCAAGATTTTTCTAATGCCCAACCAGAGAATACTAATATTGATGACTTTGATAGACATATGAGAACTGCAGCAACCTATTTTTCGGGAAATATTGGTCTATTTGATATGTTATTTGTCAACTCAAATCTAAGGGTTGAATCATCTTCTACTATTGGTCCTAATGCAGATAAAGTTTTTATCTATCCATCTGTCGATTTAGCTTGGCAATTTTCCAAACTTAATTTATTCCTGGGTTCTCCAGTTTTAACATTTGGTAAGTTAAGATTAGCATATGGTGAAGTAGGGGTTGAGCCTCCACCTTACAATACACAGTCAATTTATGTTTCTCCGAATTACTCTGATTCATATGGAGGATCATTATCTACAGACTTATTTGGTGCCGGATCTTTTACTCCATCGCAAGATTTGGGAGATCCAAATTTAAGTCCAGAAATTAAAAAAGAATACGAAATTGGTACTGATATAAGATTTTTTGATAATAAAGTCAAAATTGGCTATTCGTATTTTTATAATACAACAGATGACGTGTTTTTTAATTTATCCCTTGCGAATTCATCTGGATACGATGAGATTTTTACTAATGCTGGAAAAATTGAAAATAAGGGGATGGAAGTTGATTTAGGTTATGATATTTTTCAGACAGAGGATTTTAAAATAAATCTCACTGCTAATTGGAGTTATTACAGGAATAAGGTTCTAGATCTTAAAGGAGTTGAATCAATAAGACTGGGTGGTCTTTCTGCTGTTTCTGGAAGAGCTGTTGAAGGATATCCACTAGGTGTTTTTTGGGGAACAAAATTTTCAAGGAATGATGATGGATCAACATTTTTAAATAGTAACGGTTTTCCAACCTTAGCCCCTGAGAATGGAGTAATAGGTGACCCTCATCCTGATTGGCAAGGCGGGGTAGGTACAACCGTCACATGGAAAAATTTAAATTTATATTTCTTGTTTGAAACCTATCAAGGAGCTGACATTTATGCTGGAACAAAAGCAGTTCTTTTGAATTACGGTAGGCACAGAGATTCAGGAGTTGAGACAGTTGCTGAGAAAGATCTTTTTGATTATAATGGAGGATTAATAACCTCAGGTACTTCATTTAGAGGTACTGTCCACGATTTTGGTGCGGGAGATGTTGCTCTTACAGAGTCTTGGTATAGAGGCATTGGTGGTTATTTTAGCGGAGTTCAAGAGCAATTTGTTGAAGATGGATCCTGGACAAGACTTAGAGAAGTAACGTTATCTTACTCATTGAGAGGTCCACGATTTAAAAAATCAACAAAGTTATCATCTATTGATTTCTCATTAACTGGAAGGAATCTTCACATATGGACAAATTTTATTGGTAATGATCCAGATACAAATCTTACAGAGGTGAGTACAACACGTGGTATTGATTATTTTAATAATCCGGGTACGAAATCTTATGTTTTTAAAATTACATTAAACTATTAGTATGAAAAATATTTTAAAATACATGTTAATAATTTTAATTGTCTCGTGTGATACTCTTATCCCTGAAGATTTAAATATTAACCCTAACAGTCCATCAGAAGCTCCTGAGGATTTAGTATTAACTGGATCCATGGTTGGAACAATTTTATTTCATGAAGGTGCAACTTCAAGAAGAGCCGGTATTTGGTCTGGATATTTTAGAGGAACTGATAGGCAGCATGAGGGTTTTGACAATTATCTTGTAGAAGCAAGTGATTTTACTGCTATATGGAATGATGTTTTCATAAACTCATTAAGAAATGCTATTGTAGTTGAACAAAAAGCATCCTTAAATGATAGGTCAGGTGTAATAACTGGTATATCAAAAGTGATTCAAGCACACGGTCTTGGTGTTGCTGCGTCACTTTATGGTGATATTCCTTTCGATCAGGCAGGAAAGATAGAGTTTATTACTCCTGAGTTTGAGGATCAAGATAAAGTATATGAAAAAGTTCAAGAACTACTAACTCAAGCTATTTTAGAGTTATCCTTGGATGTCAACAAACCTTCTAACGGTTCTGATATTTTCTTTAATGGTGATCCTCAAAAGTGGATAAAAGTAGCAAATTCATTAAAAGCTAGATTTTATATGCACACAAAAAAATATGATGAGGCATATAATTATGCTAAGTTAGGTATTGAGTCTCCGAGTGAAAGTATGATGGCTGTTCATGGTGAAGTACAAGGTAACTCAAATTTATTTTATCAATTTTTTACTGGATCAAGAGGTTCAGAACTTACATCAGAAAACTCAAAAATTGTTACAATAATTGATGATAATAGTCAAGTATATAGAGGCAATACTAAAACTGATGAAACTGCTAGATATAACTTTTATTTTTCTGGTTCTGGTAGACCAAATTATATATCTGGATACTTTTCAAGATCAAATAGTTTTCCTTTAGTCTCATACTCTGAAAATACCCTTACCCTTGCTGAATCAGGGCTGAGATCCAAAAACTTCTACACTGGACTAAGTCATTTAAATGAATTCAGGGGTTATATGTCAGGAGGAGGTTATTTAAATAATGGTTATGATACCTTATCACTTAAATACAACCCATACATACAGTCTGATTTTGAGAATGGTGGAATTGAAAACATTGACAATATTTCGAAAGAAGATGCTCTATTAAGAGAAATTTTAGAAGAAAGATATATAACCTTTTACGGTCAAATTGAAGGTTTTAATGATGTCAGAAGAACAAGAAATGAATCATATGGTATAGAATTAATGCCTAACAGTGGAGATAAATTACCTGAAAGATTCTTATATCCTCAGTCTGAAATTGATGCAAATCCAAATACACCATCTCCAATTCCTGGATTCTTTGAGCCAACAAGAATTAATAGATGAGGTATTTTTTTTTACTAATACTTTTTTTTATTTCTAATAAGATTTTATGTCAAGAACCTGTTTCGCCTCAATTCTTATATGTTGGTGAGAGTCAATATAAAATCACTTATTTTTCACCATCTAATCTTAATTTTACTAATAATAATATTAAGAGATTAGTTATTGTATTACATGGTAACAGTAGAACAGCTGAGCAAAGACAAAATGCAATAATTCAGGCTGCAAACTCAGAAAATAAATATCTTGAGACTTTAATTGTTTCACCACATTTTATTGGAACTCAAGAATTGGTAGCTAATGAGTTAGATGATTATCATCTTTATTGGTCAAGTGCTTCTTGGATGGATGGCTCGCCTTCTAGTTCATCAGGTGCATATCCAAGAGATGAGTCTTTCAGTTCATTTGAGGTGATGGATAATATCATAACTCACATAATATACAGTGAAAAATTTCCCAATCTTACTCAAATCGTACTTACTGGTTTTTCAGGAGGTGGTCAGTTTGTTAACAGATATGCAGCCTCAAATAGAGTTCAAGAAGATTTAGAAATAGAATATAATATTGAGTTTAAATATTTAGTTGCATCTCCATCGTCATATTTATATTTTAATGATGAGAGGAGATTAGACGATTCAGTAGATGAATTTGATAAGCCTTCAAATACAAATTGTGGAACATATAACAATTACAAGTATGGTTTAAATCAAATGAATCAATATATGAAATATTTTCATGTAGATACATTAATTAACAGATATAAGAGAAGAAGTATTTCATATGGTGTAGGTAAAAGAGATAATAATCCCAATTCTTCATCTTTGGATAAGACTTGTCCTGCAATGTTTCAGGGTGATCATAGACTTGAGAGAGCAATTATTTATAATAATTATTTAAAATATTTTTTTGGAGATCTAGATGATAATCATAAGCTGTACACATTAAATGGTGTTGGTCACGACAGTTTCGTATTTTATAATAAGTCTGAAATAAGAAAACTTTTGTTCCCTGAAATTAAAAACTCACCAAATCAACCCTTGAATATAGAGAATGAATTGAGTATTAAAATTTTCCCATCAATAGGATCAAATAAGTTGTTTGTTGAAGGTAATTTTAGTGAAAAACCACACTTTCTAATTTATGATGAATACGGTAACAAAATCATGAATTATGAAAGCTCGTATTTAAACAAATCAAAATTTTTAGTTAATACTTCTCGACTTGATGATGGTTTATATATTATCTTTTTTAATAACTTTGGGATTTTAAATCCTAAAAGAAAAAAGTTTGTTATCATCAATAGGTAAAAAGTCTAAGTTTTCATTAAATCTATTAATTCTATTTTTTTTAATAGTAAGTTCATCCTTCAGCCAGGACACAGTTAAAGTTGTAACATATAACTTGCTTAGGTTCAATGGGGATACAGATAGAAACGTTTACTTCAAAAAGATAATAGATGAGCTGTCTGCAGATATATATATAGCTCAGGAATTATCAAATAATTCTGGTGTAAGCAATTTTTTAAATAATGTATTAAATCATGGAGGTCAAGATAAATTTATATCCGCTAAATTTTATGATGATCATGACATAGACCAAGCACTTTTTTTTAATAAAAATAAATTTGAAATTATCTCAACATCTAAGATTATTGGTGATCCAAGAGATGTAATGGTATACAGACTTAAACATATTGAAACAGATAAATTATTCTATGTTTTTAATTTGCATCTAAAAGCAAGTCCGGGTTCATCTAATCAGATAAGAAGAGAGACTCAAGTTATAAGCCTTATGGATTACACGAAACAAATGAATAACGATCACTTTTATATTGCAGCAGGTGATTTTAATATTTACTCAACAGACGAACCAGCTTACAGAAAATTTTTTGAGGAGACCTCAACAGGTTATGGTAAATTCAATGATCTCATAACAGTAGAGGGAAAATATAATAATGAGGAGTTTGCCCATGTTCACACGCAGTCACCTAGGACTACTCAGTTTGGTGGAGGAGCGAGTGGGGGATTAGATGATAGATTTGATTATATTTTATTTTCTGATTCTTTAATTACAAGCAAAAAAAATTTTGTGTTGACAAATAGCTATAATGTTTTAGGGAATGATGGAAAACATTACAACATGGCAATAAATGAAATGCCAAATTTATCTGTCTCTCAAGATATTGCTGATGCTTTACATTTTGCATCAGATCATCTTCCAGTATCCGTTGAAATTATATTTAGCAATGATATTGTCGATCCTGTCAATTTAGCTCCTTTAGTTAGTGATACAGCTTTTAATATTAATGAGTTTCCCAGCGATGGAATTATTATAGGAAAAATTATTTCACAAGACCCAGAGAATGACCCATTATCCTACAGTATAATTTCTGGAAATGATCAAAATATTTTTTCTATTGATAATGATGGAAATGTTATAGTTTCAGATGGAAAATTGATAGATTATGATGTTAATAACTTCTTTCTTTTGGTTATTCAAGTTTCTGATGGTGTATTAAAATCTAATTTACAGCTGACAATTAATGTTATAGAGTCACCTCCCTTATCTGTAGATGGTAGCTATAATAATCCAATTAAGTTATCACCAAATCCATTTGAGGAAACACTAAATATTAATTTTGATAATCTTAATTACAAACAATTTCGTGTTATGTCTTTGGAGGGTAAGATTATTAAAAAAGAAACAATAACAAAAAATAGTTATAAGATTAATTTTTCTGATAAGCCAGATGGTATTTATATATTTCTAGCAGAATCTGAAAATAAAAAATCGGTAATTAGAATAATAAAAAAAGGATCTTAAAAAGATCCTTTTTTATTCATTTCAAAAAGAAATTTATTATCTCTTAATAAATTTCAGTTTAACTGATTCACCTTCAAAGTTAAGACCTAAGATATAGAGACCATTATCAAAGTTTCTCGCATCAATTCTAATGTGATCAACAACTTTGTTAACACCCTTTGTTTCAAGATATGCTCCTGACATATCAGTAACAAAATATCTCTCCAGTACCTTATTTTTATCAATTTTTACATTGATAAAGTCAGTTGTTGGATTTGGTGATATGGTTACGCCGTCTCTTTCATTCTCAACACTTAAAGGAACAGATCCAGGATCACCAACAATAAGAGTAAATGTTGAATTTTCACCAATTGTTGCTGCATTACCTCCACTAACATTTAATAGTGCAAAGTCGTACCTAGTTCCTAATGCAATATTTGGATTAGTGATCTTCACAACTGAGTTTTGAGAATCACTTGTTCCTGAACCAAATGTTATAACCTCACCAACATAGTTATTTATGTCAGCAGCTGATCCGTTATCACTTGCGGTGAAAACAACTTGAGCTTGTGTAGCTATGGTTGCACTTGGATTAGATATTGCAACTTCAATACTGTAATCCTGTAAATCATAACTTCCATCGTTATTGGCTAAAGTAAATTCTCTAAGAGCAAATTGAATTGTCGTAGGGTCATTTAGTCCTACATCAAATGCTGAACCATCAGTCTGTGTTCCAGGTGAATATACACCTCCTGCAACAGTAGTTGAATGTAGTACAAAATCACCAGTTAAGTCAGGATCTCTAGTTAGAGACTGATCAGAACCTCCATCATAAGGAGTAGATCCTCCCCACTCAAATTCAATTATTTGATTGCCATTCTTATCGTTAATGATAACTTTATCTCCTGCATTATTTAAGCTTAAGCTACCACCAGTTGCAGTAGTTACAATATCAGCACCTCCAAACTCACCAGTAGGTGATCCTCCACCAAAAACAATTGCTACACCACCACCGCTAAGAATACTTCCGTCGGCAAATGTATGTCTCAATCCTACATTATCATATATTGTATAACCACTTATGTCAAGAGCTATGGAATTTGTATTTACTAATTCAACAAATTCATCACCTTGAGCACTTCTTGAACCGTCTCCATTTGCATCACCTTCAACAACATCAGTTGTTGCGGCATCGTCAGAAGGAGGATCAGTAAGTACCTCATTTAATACAAGTGGGTTAGAAACATCGTCATCTGATAGAGTTAACATAAATTTACTTGGTGAACCTACACTTACGTTATCTCCACCTGAAGCAGTAAATAATCCGAACTCAATATTTTCGTTTCCTTCTTCAAGATCATCGTTAGTAACATTAATTGTTACGTATTGAGTAGTACTACTACCAGCATCGAAAGTTAGAGTCTGTGGTGTAAATCCATCAATATCTCCAAGATTTCCATTACCTGTACCAGAAGTAGCTACTGTAACCTCTGTAGCATTTGTACTACTAGCTCCATTAATAGTTACACCTAGAGTGAAGCTCGCATCTTCACCTTCTTTGTAAGTTCCTCTCATAACTTGGAACTGAACTTTTGTACTAGTATGATTATAAAAGTTAGTACTATCAAGCTTCATACCAGGTGAGAAAAGAGCACCATTAGCTGATGTGACTCCAGAATGAGATACAAATCCTCCAGTTAAGTCAGGACTCCTTGTAATGGATTGGTTGATTCCACCCTGAGATGCATCATAAACTTGACTTAATACAGTTAACCCATCAGGATTTTTAATCATAACCGTTCTACCAGAATTTCCTAAAGCAACTCCACCATTATTTTCAGAAGCAGTGTGAACAATTGCACCACCAAAGTTAGTAGGCGAAACAGGAATTCCTCCACCAAAAACAACTACTGCCTGACCAGCATCAACAATTGTTCCTTGAGGGAATATATGTCTAGCTGCTGAATTAGGTTCTTCACTATCTGTTAAATAGTATCCACTTAAATCAAATGCACTTGAACCATTGTTAACTAACTCAATAAATTCATCAGCAATTGCGTCCCTTGTTCCATCGCCATTAGCATCTCCTGTAATGTCACTAGCAGGATCAATATGTAATTCATTAAATATCATACTGAAATCACCTAGATCGTTATCTAAAATTGTCAGAGTAAATGTATTTGGAGAACTTAATGAAGACTGAAATCCACCAGATAAATTCTGTAAAGCAAACGTATGTGTTTCTTCACCTTCTGGCGTCTCATCGTCTGTGATTGGAATATTAACAGTTATTGCTGCAGATGATCCCGCAGGGAATGTTAAAGTATCACTAACAAAGTTTCCTACATCTGTGCTGTCAGATCCTGTATATACCAAATGCACAACAGTTGCTGAATCTGCACTTGGGTCAGCAATTGCTACTGATAAAGCGTATGTTCCAGCTCCTTCACTAACTGAACCCTCACCTGACTGTAAGTATACAGAGGTAGGGGATGCATCACTTGAATATCCTTCATAAGGGAATGGATTTGGCATGTCAGAATTTTTACTGTATGTGTCAGCACACTTTTTACATGCTGTCCAGTCATTTACAGCAAAAGTAGTTTTTGCCTCTTTACCATTTTTTCTATACAACCATCCGTCAATATATTCCCATGGTTCACCTGTACCGTCAGTGCCAAGTGCACCAGCCACGTCCATAGTTACTGTATCAGAACCATCAATATGATAAAGAACTATTGCATCATCTCCATTGAAAGTGTTACCATTAGTATACATGTCTGCAGCAACACCAAACCAGTCGTCAAAGCCACCAGAACCTGCGCCACTTCTTCTACCAATGTGGTAGAAATTGCCTGCTTTTAGCGTTCCAGCGTCTAGATAGTAGTCGATTGTTGAGCTACTGCTTGCTTTACCATTTGAAGCAACATCTATTCCATACTTTGTTAAGTCTGCAATATCAGTTACAGCGTATAATTCTAAAGCCTTTGGATAACCTCCCGAAAGATCACCGTCTAAAACACCAGTAATCATTAGTTTTTCAGGTAAGGTTGGCTTATAAGTTCCTTTTGGAAAAGGCTTAAGCATGTCTGAATTTTTGCTAAATGTGTCAGCACATTTTTTACATGCGGTCCAGTCATCCATATTAAATGTCGTAGAAGCTTTAGCTGCATGATTTCTATACAACCATCCATCGATATACTCCCAAGGTTCACCGGTACCATCTGTACCAACTGCTCCAGCAACATCAATATTGACAGTATCTGAACTAGTTATTTTGTATAGAGCTATTGCGTCATCACCATTCATTGTGTTTCCGTTGGTGTACATATCAGCAGCCTCTCCAAACCAGTCATCATATCCTCCATTGCCTGTACCACTCTTTCTGCCAATCATATATGAAGAACCTGCTGCTAGGCTTCCCGATTGTAGGTAGTAATCAGGTTTTGTACTTGCCTTACCATTTGAAGCAACATCAATACCGTATTTTGTCAGATCCCATATGTCTGTCTCAGCATATAACTCAATTACTTTTGGATAACCACCACTCAAATCTCCATCCAGGACACCAGTGATTATTAGCTTCTCATTAGCTATGTCGTATGATCCAAGCTTACCTGCAGAACTAACTTTCAATGCAGTACCACCTACATCAATTTGAGCTAGCTGTGCTTTAGTGATACCAGAATTAGAATTTCCAAAACCGATAACATCTTCTTTGTAACCCGTAACTACTATACTTCCTGTTCCCCAGTCAGAACTTGAGTTGTCAGAAAAATTAAGACTTGTGACCGTGCTGTCAACAGCTAGGTTAATTTTTCCTGATACCATTGTTATCTTACCAGCACCAGCCTGGTTAGCATTAACATTAAGATTAAGTACCTTGTCTGTATCAACCTGGATTGTAGCTGCAAGGACATTTTCTGAATTAGCGTTCAAAGTACCACCTGTATTTATCCAAATTTTGGTGTCAGATGTTTTGAATTTATCTTTAGCCGACTTCACAGTAAGTTGTCCATTACCAGCATTTCCAGTAAATCTTACCGCACTTTTATGCTGCGTAAAATCAGAGTTTGGACCAAACTCAACCTTACTGTTAGCATTTATATTAAGCCATTTGGTAGATATGAATTTACCATCAAAATGAACTTGGGTATTAGCCCTATTCTGAGGATTTGCTAAAGTTAAATGACCAGAATTGTTTATGAAAACATCAAAAAACTTAATATGAGAACCAGCACCATTAGTTTGGAAGGCTTTATTCGTTGTTCCTATGGTCGTTGACAGTTTTACTGGTAAATGAAATGCAACTCGCGCATCTGTTCCGTTGGCTTGAATTGGAGCACCAATTCCACTATTTCCGTTTATAAGTAATGTGTCATTACCACTACCAGTTCCTATTATAGCTCCTTTAACTTTTGTTGCTAGAACTTGTCTGACACTATAAACACCATCAACAATAATTGTATCTCCATTGGTATCCAACTTAATTTTATCAGCTGCTGTAGGTACTTTTCCAGTTGACCAGTTTGCTGCGTTAGAGAAGAGCTTATCACCTCCACCATTTGTAAAGTTAATTTGTCCATATACTATTGATGATTGAACAAATAATAATGTTATTGTTATAATTCTAAAAATATTTCTCATTGTATTATTGTTTTGTAAAGTCAAACACCCAGTTACCGTCTTTTATACCACCAGTAGTAGTAAAACTGGTTCTAAGAGTTCCCTCAGTTACTGAGATACTTACTGCGACACCGTCGCTTCTTAAAATCTTGTT